>Ga0209415_10001472_pt1 | contig 45194 bp, 38 predicted proteins | sample PeaSoiSIISIP2007_FD_187696 | JGI IMG/M metagenome (GOLD analysis project Ga0209415, IMG submission 187696) | Peat soil microbial communities from Weissenstadt, Germany - SII-SIP-2007 (SPAdes) (version 2) | ecosystem: Environmental > Terrestrial > Soil > Wetlands > Peat | place: Germany... | reverse complement strand
TGCTGAAAGCACCATGTCGTACCAGCGCGATTGCAGCGCGGTGTCTTCGAAACGGGCAGACCGGAAAGCCACCCGGGGCCACCGCCGGCATTTCTGCCGCGCGACGGCAATCAGGTTCTTCCCGGGATCTATGCAATCCATGCGATAGCCCCGTGAGGCAAAGGCGACAGTCGCTTTGCCGGTCCCGCATCCCACCTCCAGCAGCCGCGCGCCAGGCCTGAGGCGGGAAAGGATGACCGCCTCGTCGATGACCGCCCGCGGGTATTCAGGGCGGAATCGGTCGTAGGCGACCGCCGCGTCGTCGAAGAGGATGCCATGCCCTCTGTCGAATCGCCCGGTGGGCCGCGTTGCAAGCTGATGCGTGGGGATATGCAGGGGCGCCATTCCGGCTATATTGTCGGTCAGACGACTTCCCTCGGTAAGCCGCGAATCGTTACTATGGAAGGAGAAGCAGATGAGCTACGAGATCGTTCAGGCGATTGCAGGCACGCGGGATGAGCTTGCGCTGGTCACTGTCATGGACGCGCGCGGTTCCGTGCCGCGGCACCCGGGGTCAAAGATGCTCGTGCGAGACGGGTCGGTGTACCTGGGAACGGTAGGCGGCGGAAAGGGTGAGGCCCGAGCCATCGTCAAGGCGCAGGAGTGCATCCAGGGAAAGAGGGCCGCGCAGCTCAGCCTGGAGTTCCAGGGGACGGAGGTCGAGGGACAGGACATGATCTGCGGCGGCACCGCCCGGATCCTCGTGGAATATGTCGGGGACCGCGAACCCTACCGGCTTGCGCTTCAGAAGCTCGAGCGGGGCGAGAGAACCCTTTTCGTCAAGACCCTGTCCGGGGCTGCCGCGGATCAGGCAGTCTCGGTCACCACTGCCGTCCTGGATGAGAAGGGATCCCCTGTCTACAATTCCCTTCCCGCCCGCCTTCGCGGGAGCGTGGAGCGTTTCCTCGACTCGGGCAAGCCGGCATTCCAGGAAGAGGAGAATGTCTTTTTCGATCCGGTGTTTCCGGAGGAAAAACTCCTGATCCTGGGCGGTGGATACGTCGGACAGGCCGTCGCCGCCCTGGCCGCGCGGCTTGATTTCAAAATCACCGTGGCGGACGACAGGAAGGAGTTCTCCGCCGCGGGAAGGTTTCCGCCCGGCGCGCAAGCCGTCTGCGGGAGCTATGCGGAGACCATCGGCAAGTTCCCCTTCGATTCGGCCACCTACGTCGTCATGGTCACCCGCGGGCACCTCACAGACCTTGAATGCGTGCGGGCCGTGCTCGCGAAGAAGTACCGCTACGCGGGGTTCATTGGCAGCGAGCGCAAGGCGAAGCTCCTGCGCGAGCAGCTGCGAAGCGACGGCTTTGACCAGGAAAAGATCGACGCCCTCCATGCCCCGATCGGGCTCGACATCAAGGCAGAGACGCCGGCGGAGCTGGCCGTTGCCATCATGGCGCAGTTGATTGCCGTGCGGCGAAACGCCGAGGTTCAGAAATATATCTCTGCCCGCAGATGATCCAGGGGAACACCCTGGCCTCTCAGCAGCGCGTAGGCCTCGTAGATCATGTCGCTGTTGCCGCAGAGATAGCACAGGCAGGCCGGGTCAACGGGATTCTCCCGAAGGTACCGGGTGACCCTGCCGTGAAAGTCGCCTCCGCCTGAGCGCGTGACGCAGGATACATAGCGGGATGAATCGAAGGCGCTGATATCGTAGCGCTCCTTGTCGGTCCGAACGCCATGCAGGACAAGGTATTCCAGGTCCGGATAGCTTCGCACCAGGCAGTGAAAGGGAGAGACCCCGGTGCCCGTCCCGATGAAAAGGTAAAGGGATGAGCTTCTCTCCCGTGGATCCGTGAGGAAATGACCGTAGGGTCCCTGGACGGAAAGCGCGTCCCCGGGCTGGCAGCGCCCGAGAGCGCGGGAGACAAGCCCTCCTTCGATCTCCCTGATCAGCACTTCCAGGAAGTCATCCCCGGCTCCGGAATAGATCGAGTACTCGCGCATTGCGATGGAGCCTTGCACGCCGAGGTTCACGTACTGGCCCGGCTCGAACTCAAAACCGCGGCGATCGAAGCGCAGGACATACGTGCTGTGATCCAGATGTCGGACGTGGTGGACGCGGAAGACGGGCACGGAAGGCGAGACTATCCCACACGGCGGATCGCGTAAAGCCTGCGGGTTCGTTGACCGCACCGCATCGATTGCCTATATTTTTCTGGCTCGTGGGTGACATCATCCGTGAGGAGCCGCCGCGGGACCTTTTCGGGCGACCCCTGCACGATCTTCGCATATCCGTCATTGACTCCTGCAACTTCCGATGCCCGTACTGCATGCCGGCGGAAGTCTTCGGGGAGTCCTACTCTTTTTTGAAGCCCCAGGAGATGCTCAGCTTCGAGGAGATAGCCCGTCTCGCCCGACTTTTTGTCCGTCTGGGAGTGGTCAAGATCAAGCTCACCGGCGGGGAGCCGCTCCTGCGCCCCTGGCTGCCTGACCTTGTGGAAATGCTCAAGAAAGTCGAAGGGATCGCTGACCTGGCCCTCATCACAAATGGCGCGCACCTGGCGCGCATGGCGAAGCCCCTGCGGGCCGCCGGCCTCATGCGCCTCACGGTGAGCCTCGACTCGCTGGATCCTGAGACCTTCGCTCTCATGAACGGCCGGGCCCACCGGCTCGCGCCGGTCCTTGACGGAATAGCCGCGGCGGAGGCCGCGGGCTTCTCGGGCATCAAGCTCAACGCGGTTGTGATCCGCGGCGTCAACGATCACCAGGCGCTCGAGCTGGTCCGGCGCTTTCGCGGCACCGGTCACATCATTCGATTCATCGAGTACATGGACGTGGGCAACCGAAACGGGTGGCGCCGGGATCGCGTGGTGCCGTCGCGGGAATTGCTTGCGGCTGTCAGTGCCGAATACCCCCTTGTGCCGGCGGAGCCGAACTACCGCGGGGAAGTCGCTTCCCGGTACTCCTTCAGCGACGGCCAGGGAGAGATCGGGTTCATATCCTCGGTGAGCCAGCCCTTCTGCAGGGATTGCACGCGGATCCGGCTCTCCGCGGATGGCAAGCTGTACACGTGCCTTTTCGCGGCAAACGGTTTCGACCTGCGCGGTCCGCTGCGCCGGGGCGCAGCCGACCAGGAGCTCCTTTCGATGATCCGGGCCTTGTGGAGCGGTAGATCAGACCGGTACTCGGAAGAGCGCGCTGAGAAGGGCAGTCACGGAACGCGGAAAGTCGAAATGTACACCGTGGGAGGGTAGGATGCCCGCCGGCAAGAACCTGCGAATGCACTACTATGCGGCGCTTCGTGAGGCCGCGGGGCTGAGCGAGGAAGCGCTGAACAGCGCCGCGGCTACGGCCGCTGAGCTGTACGACGAGGTGGCCCTCCGTCACGGGTTCCCCTTCGATCGCTCGATCCTGAGGGTCGTCCTGAACGATGCAATCGTGCCATGGACGGCCGAGCTTCGTGATGGAGACACGGTCGTCTTCCTGGCGCCGTTTGCGGGGGGCTGATGGACGGGTTCGAGCTGTTCGCGCTTCAGGACACGCCTCTGAATGTTGCCGGGCTGGCGGCGTCCCTCGCGGACAGCCATGCCGGCGCTTTCGTTTCCTTCGAAGGACGCGTGCGGGACACGAACGGGGACCGGGAGGTGATCGGCCTGGAGTACGAGGCCTACCCGACGCTGTCTCTGGAGGAGGGGACAGCAATCCTTCACGAGGCACTGCCGGGGGTCATTTCCGCCCGGTGCGTCCACAGGGTGGGCAGCCTCGCCGTGGGCGACATTGCCGTGTGGGTGGGCGTCATTGCGGGTCACCGCGATGAGGCGTTCAGCGCATGCCGGTTCATTATCGACGAGGTGAAGCTCCGGGTCCCCATCTGGAAAAAAGAACGCTACCGGGACGGAAGCTCGGAGTGGATCGGCATCGAGGGGGCTCGAAGCCGACTGAGCTGAGGGCCGTCCGCCGGAGGTGCGGAGCCTCGGGACTCGGGCGGCGGATAACCCGGCCGCTACCGCGCGGGATTGGGCTGCTTCTCCAGCAGGTCCTTTATCGTTGCGAGCACCTTCCTCCAGTTCTCTGCGGAATGGTCGGCTGACTCCTTGCTGCCATTGTTGTCCTGCGTAACGGTAAGAGTGGTCTCGCCGCCCTTTTGAGAAATCTCGTACGTCACGGTGTTGTAACTCTCAGGCGCGTCCGGTTTCCCCGAAAAAGAGCTCCAGTACGTTGACTTCAGCAGCTTGTTCGGGACGAGCTCCAGGATGACGCCCTTGTCCTGGTATGGCTTTCCCTCCCAGGTGCCGGCGTAGGTGATGGCGCTGCCGACCTTCCAGTCAGACCTGCAATCGGTGCCGAACAGGTATTGCTTGATGAGCTTCGGATTGGTAAGCGCATCCCAGACGGCGGCAGCACTCGCCCGTATGGTAATCCCCGCGGTTGCAGTGAATGTGTCTTTCATGGGTCAAATATAGCTCCGGCGGGCGGCGGGAGTAAAAACGCTGCGACCGATGCCAGCCTACTGCGCCAGCCAGCGCGTGCCGCAGATCGTGTTGAACTCACAGGAAGGGCACATCCGCTTCCTGTTCTCGGTGGGAGAAAAAGGAACCTCGGGAGAGACGATCTCCTGGAGGATCCGCAGAATCACCCCCTGCAGCCGGGGGAGCTCACGGTCAGCTTCATCCTGGTCCGCGAAAAGGGGGAGCTCGATGGAGCGGTTGAGCCGGGCCCGGCCGAGCAGGAGGAACATGGCCCGGGGCGTTCCCGGGCGGGCGGCCATTTCGTGGAGGAGCAGGTACAAGGGGAGCTGCAGGCTCCCGATGGCCGCGCTCCACGTCTCCCGCCTGTCGGGGTCAAGCTTTTTGAAGTTGATCGCGTTGCTCCGCGCCTCGTGTCCGGTCTTGTAGTCGATCACACAGAGATTGATCCCCCGGCGCTGAACCGCGTCGAGCCTGCCCATGAGCGAGAACCCATGCCAATCCCGCTGGAGGCGCTCTTCCACGGCGATGAGGGTCACGGGAGCCTCCTGCAGCACCGGCCCCATGTAGCTTTCCAGGAATTGCCGAAGGTGGGCCTGGATCTGGGAAAAAAGCAGCCTGCTGGCGCCGGTATCCGCGCTTCCGTAGGCTGCCGCGAACTGGCTGTCCACCGTCGCGCCCATCCGCGCCGGATCGAGGTCGCGGAGCTCCATCTCCCTGCCCACCGTCGGGCGGAAGAACTCCGCCAGGATGGAGTGAACGAGGATTCCGATGTCGACCTTCTCGTACTCTCCCGTGACCTCTTCCCGCTTCGAGAGGCCCAGCACCCTGCTGTAATAGAAAGCGAGCGGGCATCTCAGGTATGCATCCAGGGCCGACGCGCTGAACGCGCGAGCTGCCAGGCGCCGAACGAGCTCATCAGATTTGGCGATGCCTGCCGGCGGCCTGTTCACCAGGTTGATCCTGTACTGAATGGGCCTGACGTAGCGCCGGGTCTCCACCGCGCGGTCCCGGACCTGCAGCTCCCAGAGGAGCTGTTCGACGAACCTCGACTTCGTCTTCTCCCCGTTGTCCGTGAAGAATACCGTGATCTCCCGGGCGCCGGCGGCAAGGAGGGAAAAGTAGTACTTCTCCATTCCTTCCTGCTCGCGCCGCGTGGACAGTCCCAGCGCGCGTCGGACCGAGAACGGGAGAAGGGAATCCTCCGGGCCGGCCTGGGGGAGGACCCCTTCCACCGCGTCCATGACGAACACCCGGTCAAACCTGAGATTGCGGGTTTCCAGGGAGCCCAGGACCTGCAGGCCTCGCAGAGGAGTGCCGGGGAAGCGCTGGTACCTGCTCTCCAGGTATTTCCTGAGGAGGGTGAAATAGCTGCGCGGGTCCTCGAAGGAGGTGTCGCGCAGGAGAGACCGGGAAATCGTCTCCAGGGACTCGATGAATGACTGGGCGAACGGCGAAAAGAAGGGATGATCCCGCGCGGTCGTCATGTCATGCACCCAGCTGAGCATCTCGATGCACCTGTCCGCAAAGTCCTTCACGCTCGCGAGTGATCGCAGTCGTGTGATTGTCGCATGGTGGATTGCGTGCAGGTGGCTGCGCAATGCCTCCGCCGTCGCGGTGGTGCCATCAGAAGCGACGCCGAGGGCGGCCTGCTCGAACATCTCCGTGTTCTCTTCGATATCCGCCAGCGTAACGAACAGCCGGGTGCGCGAGCCGCTCAGGCTTTCCTCTATCGTATGCATCAGCACCCGGGTGGCGGATGCCGAGCCGCTGAACAGCGCGTTCTTGGTGTACGGATGGAGCATGAACGTGAGGTACCGAGGAACGTAGACGCGATCTCCGTCCATGGACCCGATGAGCTCCCAGAGATCGTTCAGGAACCCGAACACCGGCGTGCGCACAAGGGGGTAGCCCAGGGAGATGTTGTAGTCCTCCCTGCTCATCCGCGAAAGGCAGTGGCGCTGAACCGGAAAGAGAGTGTCAGACGAGGGGAGCACGATCACCGTGCGGTCGTCCGGGACATCCAGGAGGGCGTTCAGCGCGAAGACCTGGCCGTGGCCGTCAGGGCTCTGCAAGAGCCTGATCACGGGCCGCTCGGGCCGCTCGGAGGCATCCCGCGCGGTCACGGCCCTGATGCCCACTTCGGAAAGCTTCTCCCGCATGCCGGTCCCATCCTGAAAGACGAAGAGAGTGGCCGGCCGCGGCGACATGGCGTTGAAGAGCTTCCTCTCCGCCCGAGTCAGCGCGAAAAATCCCGCGAATATGACCCGACCGTAGCGTGCAAGATCCGTCTCACCGATCGAAGAGCACACCTCCCAGTACCGGGAAGAACGCGTGGAGAATCCCAGCGCTTCGATGCGGGGGTAGAAAGCCTTGTAGAAGAGCTGCAGGGTCTGCAGGCTGTCCCGGGATCGGGGCGGGATGCTCTCCTCTATCAGCGGCTGGACCTCTCCCACCGCGCGCGCCTCCACCCCCTCGATGCGAAGCTCCTCGAGATCACTGAAGATCCTGGCCCCGATTGAGAAGAAGCCGTCCGGCGAAAGGAATGAGGCGCCTCCCAGCGGGTGCGGCAGGCTTCTGTGAGTCTCGTACAGGACCGCCACGGCATCGACGCTCTCGAGGTCGGGCCGAGGCTCCGCGTGACGCCCCTCGTAGATCTCCTGGATCAGCTCGTCGATGGACAGGATGTGAGGCGGCACGAAGCTCCCGCCCACCTTCCGGGCAAGCGCCCTGCGCAGGTGATGTCCCGGCCTCCTGCCGGGGAAGACCACGAGGCAGTCCGAGAAATCCGGGCCATCCCCTCCCAGGGCGGAAGCGACATACGTGATGAGGTCCGCGCCCGCCGGAACCAGGATCGCGTTCAACTGACAGACCTCGTCCCGCCCTGGTCCAGGTAGGCCAGGATGGCCCGGACCTCACGCCCCGGGTAGAGGGCGCGCAGGATGCGGGCGTAGTTTGCGATCTGCTCCTCGTGCTCGTCAGCCTGGTCGTCTTCCGCGCCTGTCTTCCAGTCCACGACCGTGACGCTCTCTGGATCGACAACCACCCTGTCCATTCGGACGAGCTTGCCTTCCTCGTCGCACAGCTCCCGTTCGGTGAAGACGGCTCGTCCGGCGCGCGGGGAAAAAAGCTCCGCGAGGGGCGGCTGGCCGATGAGCGAGGCGGCGGACCCCGCCAGGTCCCCGTGATCCGCATCGATCCGCATGGCGCGCGCGGCCCGAGCCAGCGCCCGCCTGATGTCTCCTTCCAGGTCGGGGGACGCAAAAAGGATCCGGGAGAGCGCCGCGTGAATCAGGTCCCCGCGACGGCGCTCTCCATGAGTGAGGCGCGCCACCCTGACGGTGGGAGGCACCGGCCGCGCCTCGTGGGAGAGCACTACGGGCTGGCTCTCTGCATCCGCGGCCCTCACCCCCGGAGCAGGGCCGGTGTCCCCAGGAGAGGAGACGGGCCCTGGCTCCGGCAGCAGGTCAAAGGGAAAGGAGTCCCGTTCGCGCTTGATCCCGATCACGTACATCTCTTCCTTTGCCCGGGTGAGCGCCACGTACAGGCCGTTGAGCTTGTTGACCTTGTCGCGAAGGGCCTGCTCGTCGTACAGGGCGCCGAGCCTCTCATCCCCCCTCGCCAGGTGCCTGGTGAGCTTCACCAGCCTGAGCTCGCCGTCTTGCCGCGTGACCGTGTAGCCGAAGCCGCGGTTCTTTTCACCGTAGAGGAGCACGATGACGACGGGAAATCCCAACCCCTTCGCCTTGTGGATGGTCATTGCCCTGACTGAATCAGCCCCCTCCGGTACGTCGATGTCCCACGCGCCGCCTGCCTCCCGGCCCTCGGCAAAACGCAGGAAGTCCCGCAGGCTGTTGGAACCCTGGCCTTCAAAGTCCTTGATTGCCTCCAGGAGCCTGGCCAGGGTGGCCTCCTCATCCGCCTTCCTCTCGAAAACGCGGAAAACCGCGTAGATCTCGCTTGCGAGGTCGTACAGCGGGAGATACCCGGCCGACCTGAAAAGCCCCGTGAAAAACCTGTCCCACGTTCCGGGGAACTCCTTCTGAAACGCCTTGTACAGCGGGCTTCGATCCCTGTTCTCCAGCAGGAAACGGTGCAGCCGCGCCGGCGGAGGGGATCCCGGAGTATCAGCCAGCCCGGCGGCGAAGATGTCACCCAGGATGAAGGTGACAAAGGACAGGTCATCCCTGGGGGAGTCGAGGAAGGTGAGGAGGGCGAGTATTTCCCCCGCGGTCTTTCTCCGTCGCACGTCGAGGCTGCTGTAGGAAATGAAGGGAACACCCTTCTCATTCAGCCAGGAGGTGGCCCGGATGACCTGGTCGTTGCGCGAAGCAAGGACGGCGATGTCCCCCCACCGGTATCCCCGCCGGCGAAGATCATCAACGATGGCATGCAGCTTCCCGCGCTCCGGCGGGCTCTCATCATCACGGCTCAGGACCTGGACCTCCACGCGGCCCTGGACGCTCGGGTCGTGAGGGCTCTGGCGCCAGTCGTCCAGGCCGCTTTGGCGAACGGCCTCCCTGTACTCCGGCATGACCACGGCGTTCTCCCGGAAGACCTGCTCGCTCAGGCGAAGGACGCGTGATCTGCTCCTGAAGTTGGTGTTCATCGAGAGCGTGGTATGCCGGCGCGCGGAGGGGAAAGGGTTCTCACTCTCCATGCCTCGCATGATCGTGTAGTCGGCATGGCGGAACCCGTAGATCGCCTGCTTCGTGTCCCCGACAACGAAAAGGCTTCCCCCCTGCGCGAGCGAGTTCTCGATAAGGGGATACAGGTTCCTCCACTGGATGGGGGAGGTGTCCTGGAACTCGTCCACGAGATAGTGGAAAACCCTTTCGCCGATTCTGAAATAGATGTCAGGCACCATGTCCTGGGCCAGCGCGGAGAGGAGCTTGCGGTTCACATCGGAAATGAACACTGTCCCCCGGGCTCGCTTCACGCGCTCGACGGTGGCGGAAAGCGCGGCGTGAAGGCGAAGATAGGGAGCATAGAAGCTGCGGGCAAGCAGCGCCGCGTATTCTCCTGTTCGGGCGCGCGTGTCTTCCCACACCTCCCCGAGCCGCTCCCACGCGGCCCGGCCGGCCAGGTCTCCTGCCGGCGGTCTTCGCGCGGGGTTTGCCGCCATGCCGAGCCTGGTGAGATCAGCGAACATTCCCCCGCGGGCGAAAGCAAGCGCCTTCCGATACGCCGACCTCGAGTTTTCCTCCAGGCGCGAAGTCTCCAGGAGCCTCCCGACCTCTTCCAGGCCGGTCAGGATGCGCCGTGAAAGCTCAGCCGCGGCTGCACCTGGCTCTTCCACAACGGGGTCCGCTTCCAGCATGCTGACCTGCTTTTCGATCTCCATGACCTGGAGCCGCAGCGCTGAGGCAGGCTCCCAGGGAAACCCGTCCTCTTTCTGGGCCGCAAGGGCCGCCACGGTGCGGTCCAGCAGCGCCGCGGCCCGGCTTCCCTGGCGCGCGTCGCGAAGGAACTGGTCGAAGGCGTATTCCAGGAGCGGGGCAGGGTCCAGCACGATCTGGAAATCCGGCGGCAGCCCCAGCTCGACGGCCGACGCGCGAAAGACGGTGGACATGAAGCTGTCGATGGTCCTCACCTGGAAGTCCGAATACTGGTCCAGGATTTTCTCCACCATCTCGCCGGCCCTGCGCGCTATTTCCCCTTCGCTGCCCGTCGTGATGCTGCTGATTTCAGCCATGCGGTTTGGATCACGGAAATACAACGATTTGAGCCAGAGCAGGACGTTCTCTCTCATCTCCCGGGAGGCGTTGTTCGAGAAAGTGATTGCCAGGATGTTGGAAAGGCCGTTGTTCGGGACCAGCGGGGAAAGGAGGAATTGGACGTACCGCTCGGTCAGCGTTCGGGTCTTGCCCGAGCCGGCAGAGGCCCTGAGCACCGTGACGCTGGGAAGCTGGAGGGAGCTGTCCGGCTCGAGGACGCTCATGGCGCCTTGCTTCAGCGGGCGAGCCAGGGCAGGGTGTCGAGATCCACGTTGCCGCCGGACAGGATGACGGCCGTTCGCGATCCCCGCACCTCCAGCCTTCCCTCCAGGATGGCGGCCAGGGGGACAGCGGCAGACGGCTCCACCACGATCTTCATTCTCTCCCAGATGAGCTTCATTGCGCTGATAATGGCCTCTTCGCTGGTGGTAACGATCTGGGCCACGCGGGAGCGCACAATGGGGAACGTGTTGGGACCAAGAGAGGTGCGAAGCCCGTCCGCTACGGTGCGTGGATTTCCCGACGGGTGCAGGACCCCGGAAGTGAACGACCTGTACGCGTCATCAGCCGCGGCCGGCTCCGCGCCAACGACCCGCGTGCTCGGTGAGAGCGCCCGGACGGCAATTGCGGTGCCGCTCAGGAGCCCTCCTCCGCCGACCGGAGCCACCACCATGTCCAGCTCCGGGACTTCCTCCATCACTTCCACCGCGCAGGTTCCCTGCCCCGCAATGACGCGAAGATCATCCGAGGGATGGATGAAGACCGCGCCGCTTTCTTCCACCACCTCCTTCAGAGTGCGCTCCCTGTCCCCGGGCGCGTTGCCCGAGAAAACGATCCTGGCGCCGTACCCGCGGACTGCCTCCACCTTCACCTTCGGGGCATCCCGCGGCATGACGATGCACGCCTGTATCCCGCGGAGCCGCGCCGCGAGCGCGAGGGCCTGCGCGTGGTTGCCGGAGGAGTGCGTGGCCACTCCGCGCCGTGCCGCCTCATCGTCAAGGGAAAAGACCGCGTTCAACGCGCCGCGAAACTTGAACGCGCCCATTCTCTGGAGGTTCTCGCATTTGAAGAAGATGGCGGCGCCGGTGAGCCCGTCCATGGTCCTGCTGGTGAGGACCGGAGTGCGGTGCGCGTGGGGCGCGATGCGCCGCACGGCGGTCCTGATGTCTTCAATGGTTGGCGGCAGGGGTGCTTCGCTCATTGCGCGGCAAGCGCTCCAAGCGCCCGGTGGCGCGGCTCCACGATCCGCAGGGAGAACGCCAGTCCCACGAGGGGCCCCGCCGCCGCAACGGCAAAAAGGGCGGGCCATGAGGCGCCGGCGGAGAGCATCCATCCGCCAAGGAGCGGCGCGAAGACCGAAAGGCTTGCAAGAGTGTTCGCGCAGCCGATGTACACGGTGCGTCGGGAAGACGGAGCCAGCTCGATCACGTAGTTTATGAAGCCCGCCATGACGGAGTTGCCCTGGGCCCCGACAAGAACGAACACCAGGCCGTAGGCATACAGGAGGCCGGCTGATCCCAGCGGGCCACCGAGGTTGGGAAGCACCCATGCCACCACCGGCGTGCACACGCAGACAGCACCCCACAGTCTCATGACTGACCGCGTGCCGCGGGTTTCCCCCATCCTGCCCATGACCAGCGCGGAGACGATCCCGCCTATGACCTGCGCTCCGGTAAAGATCCCGACGCTGACCTCGGGAAAATGAAGATTCTCCAGGCCGTGGATTATATAGAAAGGAGTGGCGCAACCGGTGATGGTGAAGAGGAGGCAGACGCCGAGTGCCCTGCGAAAGGCGGCGTCCGAGCGGACGATCTGCCGGAGGCTTCGAAAGTAGGCAGGCCAGGGGAGCGGCCTCCCCACCTGCGCGTCCGGCTCTTCCCGCAGGAAAAAGAAGCAGATGTAGGAAAGCGTGTAGCAGACTCCGCACAGGAAAAGGAGCAGGGCGTAGCCTTTTGGCCCTGGGAGCGCGCTGGAGGAAAGGATGATTCCCACCAGGGCACCGGCTCCGATTCCCGCCAGCCCCTGCGCCGCCTGGGAAAGGCCGATGAGCCTGGCTCGGGAGCGATGCGTGAGGACCTTGCCCAGCAGGTCAAGCCACGCGATGCTTGCCACCCCGTCCAGCAGCCAGAACAGGCCGTAGAGAATGAAGAAAACCCACAGCGCCGCCACGGGCCGTCCCGCAAGGGCCAGCACGAACGGACCAATGGCAAGGGACACGAGGCGGCCAAAGGCAGCCGGCCAGAGGACCGCGGGCTTTCGCCGGGGAGCTCCCGCGATGGCGTTGGCCGCGAAGAGCTGGGGCAGCAGCCACACGCCGCTTGCCACGGTGGAAGAGAGGCCGATCACGGGCGCTGAGGAAGTCAGCGTGGCAATGAAGGTAGGCAGGACGGTTGCCTGGCTGGCAAAGCTCGAGCCGGCCCCGAAGAATGTGAAGTCACCGAAGAGAGAAAGGAAGTTGCGCCGCTCGACTGATTTCATTCCCGCGTGAGAGCAAGGTGTGACGTCGGCAGCCCCAGTGTCAATAAGGCACTTGAGAGCGGCTGCGCCTGCCGGGTATAATTCCGCATCGACTCACTCCTGAGCGCAATCATTCTCAGTCTCCTGTTCGCGGCCGTCACGGTGATCATCGTCCTGTCCGTCCGCGCCGCCTCACTCTCCCGTTCGCTTGCGCGCGCCCGCCGCGACTGCCACGAGAGCGAGGAGAAGCTGGGGGAGCTCTCCGAGCTGGGTCGAAAGCAGGAAGAGCAGCTTGAGCATTCCACGCGGCTGGCAGAGCTGGGGGAGATGGCTGCCTCGATCTCTCACGAGCTCAACCAGCCCCTGACGGGCATCAGGAACTATGCCCGCAACGCCTTCTACATGATCGAGAAAAAGGCAGGCAGCGAAGAGGAGGTGAAGGGCAACCTCCGCCTCATCTCGGAGCAGGTGGACAGGGCGGCACGGATCATCAACCAGATGCGGGAGCTCACCCGCAGGTCGGACACTACCTTCTCCATCCTGGAAATCAACGGAGTCCTGCGGGAGTGCATGGAGTTCCTGGTCCCCCAGATGAAGCTTTCCGAGGTGGAGCTCTCCCTTTCCCTGGAGCCCGACCTGCCTCCGGTCTGGGGAGACAGGATCAGGCTTGCCCAGGTCTTCCTCAACCTGCTCACCAACGCCCGCCAGGCCATGGACGGCGCGGCAGACAGGCGCCTCAGCGTCACAAGCCGGCGAGACGGAACACCCGAGCTGCCCGTGGTGATCGAGATCCGCGACACGGGCAAAGGCTTCTCGGAAGAGCAGGCACGGAAGCTCTTCCAGCCCTTCTACACGACGCGCAAGGGAGGCCACGGCCTCGGGCTTTCCATCTCCCGCGCCATCATCAAGGACCACAAGGGGGAGATCGAGGCCGCCGGGGCCCCCGGAACGGGTGCAACGTTCCGCATCCGCCTGCCCGGCGCCCGGCGGAACGCGATGGGGGGCGGAAACTGATGGCAGGGCAGGAAGGCTCGACAATCGTCGTGATAGATGATGACGAGGCCGCGCGGCACTCCATCGGGCAGATGCTCCGCCTTCGCGGGTGGCAGACGGAGGTCTTCTCCTCCGCGGAAGCCGCGCTGGCATGGCCCGGCCTGCCGGAGGCCATGTGCATCATAACGGATGTGAAGATGCCGGGAATGGACGGGGAGGAGTTCCTTGCGCACATCACGGCCATGGCCGCGGCGCCTCCTGTTGTCATGATCACCGGGCATGGCGACATCGCCATGGCGGTGCGCTGCCTGAAAGCGGGCGCCTTCGATTTCGCGGAAAAGCCGTTTGACGACGACGTCCTCCTGGCCTACGTTGCCAAGGCGGTGGAGAAGAGCCGGCTGGTCCGTGAGGCGCGGGACCTGCGGCGCCGGCTGCGGCTGTGCTCCCCCGGGGAGGACGGCAGGTTCGGCATGATAGGGCGCAGCCGGGCAATCCAGGAAGTCTATGCCCAGGTGGAGGCGGCTGCCCGCTCGGATGTGCCGGTGCTCCTCCTGGGAGAGACAGGGGCCGGCAAGGAGCTGGTTGCCCGGGCAATCCACGCGCAGAGCCGTCGGTCCAACGGCCCGTTCGTGCCGGTGAACGCGGGCGCCCTTCCCGAGACCATGCTGGAAAGCGAGCTCTTCGGCCACGCCAAGGGCTCTTTCACGGGGGCGGTGGAGCAGCGGGAGGGCAAGCTCGTCATGGCATCCGGGGGCACGCTCCTCCTTGATGAGATAGAGACGATCTCCGCCCGCGCGCAAGTGCAGCTCCTGCGCGTGCTGGACGACGGAGTCGTGGAGGCCCTGGGCAGCGACAAGCCGCGCAAGGTCGACATCAGGCTCGTGTGCGCTTCCAACGTGGAGCTCTCGGAGGAGGTCAGAGCCGGGGCCATCCGGGAGGACTTCTATCACAGGATCATGGTGCTCTGCATCCGCGTTCCTCCCCTTCGGGAAAGAGCGGAAGACATCACGCTCCTGGCGTCTCACTTCCTCAAGCTGGCCTCAGACAGGAACGGCATTCCTGTCCCCGCGGTGCCGGAAGCGACCCTTGCAGACATGGTGCGCTACCCGTGGCCCGGGAACGTGCGGGAGCTGAAGAACGCCGTGGAGCGCATGGTGATCACCTCCCGCGACGGGACGGCGGGAGGTTTTTCTCCCGATATGATGGGCGATGCCGGCAGGCTCCTCTCGGTCCCCCCGGGAGAGGGCCTCCTTCGCGACGAGCTGGAGAAAGTGGAGCGAAGAGTCATCGAAGCGGCGCTGAAGGACCACAAGGGGGAAATCAACGCAACGTGGCAGTCCCTGGGCATCTCCCGGCGCGCGCTGTACGAGCGCATGAAGAAGTACGGGCTTGAGCGGGAGAGCTACAGGGGCTGAAAAAGCGGGCCCCGGATGGTACGCTTGGTGCAGCGGGAGGCGTCGAGCCACATGGACCGCGCCCGGATCCTCGTCGTTGAAGCCGAAGAACCTGTCGCACTCGCTATCAAGGACTGCCTGGAAAGGCTGGGCTACGAGGTCCCGGACGTTCTTGCCACCGGTGAGGAGGCCGCGGAAAAATCCGTCACCCTGGCGGCGGACCTGGTCCTCATTGGCGCGCACCTTTCGGGCGCGATGAGCGGGACGGATGCCGCGCGTCTGATCAGGGATTCCACCGGCGTACCCGCGGTCCATCTGAGCTCCCTCTCCGACACTCCCACAGAGCCCTTCGGGTTCGTTCTCAAGCCTATCGAAGAAAGGTCGCTGGAAGCGACGGTGAAGATGGCGCTCAGCCGGTCCCGGGAGCAGAAGAGAGCAGGAGGCCCGGAGCGCCGCGTCGAGGTGCGGATCTCCGACGATCGCATGACCGCGGTCGCCAGCTTCTCTGCCCCGGCCGCGAGCGCGGGGCGGATCGAGCTTGATGAAGTGCGCGATCTTCTGACGGCAAAAGGCGTGCGTTTCGGAATCGACTGGGACCTGGTCAATTCTTCGATCCTTTCCTGCAACACGTCGCGCACGGCGCTCGTCGACAGAGAGATAGCGCACGGCCAGAAGCCTTCGAACGAGGTCGACCGTCACCTGGACGTCGAGCCCTCGCTGCTCACGAAGGCGGCCCCCGAGAGCTCGGAGACGAGGGCAATCGACTTCAAGGCGCTCAGCCCGTTCCAGCTCGTCAAGAAAGGCGACATCCTTGCGCGGGTATCTCCCCGCACGGAGGGCGCAGCCGGTGTCGACGTCACAGGGGCCGCCGTCGCCTACGGCCGGACCGCGTGCGCGACGCTTCGACCGGGCAAGAACACCCTGGCTCAGGGCGACTCGGTAGTGGCCGGGTGTGACGGGAAGTTCGTGCTGGGTGAGGATTCCTTCTGGGTAAGCGAGGTGCTGGAGATCTCCGGCGACGTGGACTATTCAACGGGGCACATCGACTTCCCCGGCGACGTCATCGTGCGGGGCCAGATAAAGCAGGGCTTCAATGTGAAGGCGGGAGGGTCCCTCACGTGCGCCAGGACCATCGACGCCTCGGAGATTTCCTGCGGCGGCGACCTGGAGACGGACCAGGGAATCCTGGGAAGGCCGGGCAGCATTGTGAAGGTTGGCGGACGGGTCCGCGCCAAGTTCATAGAGAACTGCTCCGTTGAGGCCGGGGGGGATGTGCTTTTGACCACCGGTTGCCTCAATTCAGCCATCAAGGCCCTCGGTGCGGTCTGCACGGGGCCGAAGGGCGTGATCATCGGCGGCAGGATCGATGCGGTCAAAGGAGTCACCGCCTTCCAGATCGGAAGCCCCGCGGGCGTTCGAACCGAGATCTGCTGCGGTGAAGACTCCCGGGTTCAGCAGAAGCTTGCCTGGATCAAGGACAAGAACGCGGAGCTCGGCCTCGCGCTCAAGGACGTGGAGGCCAGGCTTGCCGCTCGGGGGCAGGGGGACCCGCACCTTCTCCAGGCTCGTGACAATCTGAAGACCGCAATGCACAAGATGAGCGATTCCGCGAAAGGCCTTGCTGCCTTGCTGGACAAGAACAAGGAATCCACTGTCGCGGCAGCAGGGGAGATCCACCGTGGCGTGCTCGTGGAGCTCTGCCATGTGCCTTTCGCGGTTGCCCAGTCGATGAGCGGAGTACGCCTGGTCCTGGACAGGACTTCCAACGTGATAACCCCGCAGCGTCTGGGCAGAGCTTGATTCCAGCCGCGCGCGTGTGACCCTGTCCCCCGGGGCGGCCACGCCGGACGCCGCCTTTTTCATCCACGTGCGGCGAACCTTGCTATGGGCCCCCTTTTCCGCGATGATACTGGAGAGAGGGGAAGAGGAGTCACAATGCCTGAGTACGCGTCAATCGCTGATTCGAGCAAGCCCAACGCCGGCCGGATGTACGACTTCATGCTGGGAGGAAACCACAATTTCGACGTGGACAGACAGGCGACCCAGCAAGTCCTCAAGCAGGCACCTTTTCTCCCCAAAGTTCTCCGGCTCATCCGCTGGTTCCTTGGCGAGGCGGTGAGACGGCTCGCGGCGGATGGATACACCCAGTTCATCGATTTTGCCTCGGGACTGCCGACAATCGATCACATCCACCAGATCACCCCGGCGGGCACGAAGGTCATCTATTCCGACATCGACCCCGTCACCGTCGCGTACGGGCAGGAAATACTGAAGGACAACCCCAACGCACGCTACGTCGCCTGCAACGTGGGCACGCCGGAGGATCTCCTGGGCGCGCCCGTGGTCACGGAGTTTTTCGGAACCAGCCGAAGGATCGCGTTCGGCATCAACGGAGTCGCGTTTTTTCTGAGTGACGATGCCATCGGCCATGCAATGAAAGCCCTCTACGACTGGGCGGATGCGGGTTCCCGGCTCTTCCTCTGCGACATGTGCCTGCAGGGAGAGGCCATATCACCCACGCTGCAGGAGATCTTCAACATCTACAAGGGGCTCGGCCAACCCATGAGGTTCCGACCCCTGGATACTCTCCAGCAGCTGATACGGCCATGGAGAGTGAGGGAGCCCGGCTTCCTGCCCCTGGAAGAGTGGATCGGCATGAAGACGGCCGTTGAGGAAGAAACGATGAAACAGGACTCCGTGACCATGCAGGGCGTCATTCTGGAAAAATGACCGAGTCCGCTCTGAAGACTCTTGGGGATGCACTCGGCTCGAGCCTGCGTGAATCGGCGTTCGAGAACCGGTATTCCCTGCATCCGCGCCGTCTTCTGGAGATCGGACAGGAGCTTGCGGGCTCTTTCCTCGGGTTCATCGAAAAGGACCCGGCTGCCGACCCGTCCGGGGTCGGCCAGAAGCTTGCCAGGGAGGGACTCGGCGAAAGAACGATCCTGCTTCTCAGCACGCGGCTGCGGAATCAGGAATCGCTCACGGCCGCCGACGCCTTCATTGAGGCGCTTCTTGCAGGTTTCATGAAATCCCGCGAGCAGCAGATTCTCACGGACCAGGAACAGCTGCGTCACGCGCTCTCCGCCGCGTTGGAAAGCCAGAGCCAGGAGCTCTTCATCAAGAATCACGCCATCAATACCTCGATCAACGGGATCGTGCTGGCGGACCTTGACGGGAAGATCACGTGGGTGAACTCCGCGTTCCTGCAGATGTGGGGCTACGCGTCCGCCGCCGAAGCCATCGGCGCTCCCATGGGAGACATCTGGGTCGGGGAAAAAGCTCGCGACATCGTGCAGCTCCTTCCCCGCTCGGGGGGGTGGCGGGGGGAGCTTGTGGCGCGCCGCAAGGACGGCGTCGTGTTCAGCGTGGAGCTGTCCGCTTCCGTGGTCAGAAACGAGGAAAGCAGGGCCATTGGCCTGATGTCCTCCGTGGTCGACATCACCGAGCGCAAGAGACTCCAGGCCCAGATCCTCCAGGTCCAGAAGATGGACGCCCTGGGAATGCTGGCCGGCGGGATCGCCCACGACTTCAACAACCTCCTCACCGCCATCAACGGCTACATGGAGCTTCTCCTGATCGAAGCGCCGCGGGATACCGTGATGTACGAGGACCTGATCCAGGTGCGGGCCGCGGTGGACCGCGGCGCCGCGCTGACCCGCCAGCTTCGCCTCTTCACCCGGCAGTCACCGGGGACGCGCCAGACCGTGTCGTTGAACAACATCGCCCGTGAGACGTGGCAGCTCATCAAGAGGACCTTTCCGCCAAAGATCGCCATCGAGCTGTCTTTCTCTCCCGACGCCGTGAATATCGAGGCTGATCCCAACCAGATGAGCCAGGTGCTTGTCAATCTTTGCCTGAACGCCCGGGATGCAATGATGGAGCGGGCGGAAGGAATTGCCGGCGGCACTCTCACCATCGGGACGTCCGTGGTGGAGCTGACGGAGAAAGAGGCGGCAAAATACGTGAGCGGGCGGCCGGGAAAGTATGTCGTGCTGTCGGTTCGCGACACGGGCGTCGGAATGCCGCCGGAGATGCTCGAGAGACTGTTCATTCCCTTTGTCACCACGAAGGCGGTGCGCAGCGGCACGGGGCTCGGGCTCGCCGTGGTCTACGGAATCGTCGCGAGCCACAATGGCTTCATCGAGGTGACAAGCGTTCCGGGAAAGGGCTCCACGTTTGAGCTCTTCCTGCCGCTGAGCGAGCGCAGCGAACAGACGGACGGGACCTCCCCGCAGGGAGCTTCAGAGCAGGGCTTCTCCCGCGGCCATGGCACCATCCTCGTTGTCGATGATGATCCCCAGGTGCGGCAGGTGATCACACGGATGCTGGAAAGCTGCGGGTACGCGGTGGTTACCGCCAGGGACGGCAGGGAAGGCCTGGCGAGATTCGGAAATGGCATCGGCATCGACCTGGTGGTGCTGGACCTGGTCATGCCGGGCATGGGCGGGAAGGAGTGCCTGCGGCTTCTCAGGGAAGCCAGTCCCCAGGCGCGCGTGCTCATCACGACTGGCCATGTCATCGACAGCTCCGCCCAGGAGCTCCTTCGCGAGGGCGCACTTGGCCTTGTAGAAAAGCCCCACAGCCTTCAGGCCCTCATTTCCGCTGTTCAGAACGCCCTCGGCAGAGCAGACTAGCTGACGCGCCCGGGTGTGCATAAGTCGCCCATGTGCAAGATATGCCCACAAACGATGCCTGAGGACGTTTAGCCCTTTTTGAATGCCGGAATTCCCCCTGAAGCCTGACGATCCCATCTCATTACAGCGGAAAGACTTGATCCCATTGTGATATTTCGATCTCGAAGCCCGCCAACTTGATCGAGACTGAATTCACGATTGGCACAACGCTTGCAATATATCGAAGCGATCCTGTCGAATTGGATCAAGGCTTCATGAAGGTCGAACAGCTTGCTAGCGCCATCGAAGCCCGCCTGGTCGTCCCGAGCGGACCGGCAAACCCGGATGTCCTCCGCGTCTACGGCGGAGCGACAATGAGCGACCTCATCGCAAACGCCGGTCCCGGCACACTTCTTATCACCTCGCTTGCCAATGGTCAGCTTATCCGGGTGGCGGAGCTGATGGACGTTCCGGGGATCTGTCTTTCTGATGGAAAGGAACCTGACGCGGGGGTCGTGGCACTCGCCCGCGAAGCCGGCGCCGCGCTCCTGGTATCGCGGGCAAGCCGTGAAAACCTTTGCGCGCGCGCCGCGCAGTGCCTGGGCGCGGAGAAGGTGCCGCCGCAATGATCACGCTGAGCTTTCGAATTGCGGGAGGGGACTTCGATTCCGCCGGCCTTGCGGCGCGGAAGCTCAAGGAGCAGCTTTCGAAGCTCGGCGTGGATGCCTCCGTCCTGCGACGCGCAATGATTGCCGCCTACGAAGCGGAGATGAACGTGGTCATCCACGCCCGCACCGGCACCCTGTGGGCCCGCGTGGATGAGACGAAGCTCGACCTGGAGGTTGCTGACGAGGGCCCGGGGATACCCGATGTCGAGCTTGCCTTGCAGGAGGGCTGGTCCACGGCCTCCGAGCAGGCCCGGCAGATGGGGTTCGGAGCCGGCCTCGGCCTTCCGAATATCCGTCGAAACAGCGACCATTTCCAGATCGAGACCAGGGTGGGCCGAGGCACGCGCATCAGGTCCACGATTCTCTTCGGGACGGGCTCGCCCTCTCCGGCACAGGCTCCCGTTTCGTCAACACCCCTGGTGGTGGACACGGACCGCTGCAGAGGCTGCCGGAGATGCATCTTTGCCTGCCCCGTGGGAGCAATTCGCGCCCGGGACCGGCGCCCCGTTCTCCTGGAGCACCTGTGCATCGGCTGCACTGCGTGCATCGAGGAGTGCCCTGACAGGGCCTTTGACATCCCGTGCGCGCCCCTGCCGGGCGTCCCGGCGGACGCACTTCTCCTTGCACCCAGCGGGCTGCTCGCTGCCCTTTTCGGCATCCGCCCCCCGGAGCAGGTTCTCTCCGCGCTGCGCGAGCTCGGGTTCACCGAGATGAGGCTGCTCGAGGAGTGGGAGGAGTCGCTTCTGGCGGAGGCCCGGCGCGAAGCCGCGGCACGGGAGCTCCCTCTCCCTCGAATCCCTCCGCTATGTCCGCCTGTTGCGGCGGTGATCGAAAGCAGGTTCCCCTCCCTCATTCCGAATCTTTGCGTCTTTCATTCACCAGCCGAAACAGCCTGCGAGGAGTTCCCTTTGCGTCCAGTATTCCTTGTGGCCGCATGCCCGGGACAATACGGGGAGTGCGCCCGGTCCAGCCTCACGGAAAGGCTGACAGTCGTTTCTCCGGCTGCTTTGAAGGCAGCCATCCGGCCTCTTCTGGACGTCCAGCCTGCCGTCCGTCGCCCCCTGGGTGTCACCGTTCCCCCCCTCGCGTCCCTGCAGCCCGGCGAGCTGGCTGCAAGCGGTGCCCGCAGCGTGATGAGGGTCCTTTCCCGCGCTGAGACCGGAGCGCTGGGCCGCGCGGCCGTCCTGGACCTTCGCTTCTGCGCGGGAGGATGCTCCGCATCCCCTCTCCTTGGCTCGCAGCCGGAGCTCGCCGGCATGTGGCAGACCGTTCCTGCGACGCCGGGCGTGCCTGCGGGGGTCGCCGCGCGGGCAATGCCTTTTGCGCAGCGTCCGGGCCTGAGGCTGGATGCCGCCATGGGTGAGGCAATTCGGAAGCTCTCCCGCATAGACGGAGAAACGCGCTCCCTGCCCGGCAGGGACTGCGGCTCCTGCGGCGCTCCCTCCTGCGCGGCATTCGCGGAGGATGTCGTCATGGGCCGGGCAGACCGGGCAGATTGCCCATTCACGGAGAAGCACAGATGAAGCTGAGACAGATCGCGGACGCACTCGGCCTGGAGAACCTCACCACCGAGATTCCCATGGACGAAGCGGAAAACGTGGATGCGGCGCACGCCTCCGACCTCCTCAGCGACGTGCTTGCCAACGCTCCGGCCGGCGGATTGCTCATCACCATCCAGGTTCACATGAATGTCGTGGCGGTAGCCGTCCATGCCGGCCTTGCGGCGGTTGTTTTTGCCTCGGGAATGAGGCCTCCCGCGGACGTGCGCGCCAGGGCGGCCGCGGAGAAAATCAGCCTGTTCGGCACCCGGGAGTCGACCTTCGACACGGCGGGGAAGCTCTACGCGCTGGGGCTTCGAGGAAAAACGAAGGGATGATCCGATGCGCCGCGGACCTGCACATCCACTCGGTCCTTTCTCCCTGCGCGTCGCGGCAGATGCGGCCCCGCGCCATTGTCCGTGAAGCAATGGAAAAGGGGATGGCGATGATAGCGGTGTGCGACCATAACAGCGCCGGGAATGTCCTTGCGGTCAGGAAGGCCTCCGAGTCACTCGGCGGCCCCCGTGTCATTCCCGGGATGGAGATCACGACCCGGGAGGAAGTCCACGTCCTGGGCTTCTTTCCGGACGAAGCAGCCGCTTTCGCGGCATCAGAGGAGGTGCGGGAAGGACTTCCCGCCTGGCGGCCGTTGTTGTCCCGCGCCCCGGCGTCCGGCAGCCGCAGCTGCGAGCAGGAGCTCGTGGATGCGGAAGGAAACATCACGGGGATCGAGCCGAAGATGCTCGCGGCCGCGAGCCTCTTCAGCCTGTGCGACGCCGTGACGCTGATTCATAGACACGGCGGGCTTGCCGTGGCCGCGCACATGGACAGGCGCAGCTTCAGCGTGCCCGGCCAGCTCGGCTTCCTTCCCCCCGACGTGCCGTTCGACGGCCTCGAGGTGTCGGCGGCGGGAGCGGCGCGGGGCACGGCCTCGGCGTGGCAGGAGCACGGGCTGCCGCTCCTGTGCTCCTCGGACGGGCACTTCCTCAGCGACATCGGGTCAGGCTTTACCGTGCTGGACGTTCGCGAGCCCGCCTTTGCGGAGCTTGCCCTGGCCCTCCGGGGCGCGGATGGGAGGAGGTGCTCCTTTGCGTGAGATATCCCTGCACATCCTCGACCTGCTGGAGAACTCCATCCGCGCCGGCGCCGCGGTCATCACGGTGTCCCTGGAGGAAGAGCCGTCCCGGGACATCATGACAATCCGCGTGGAAGACGATGGTCCGGGCCTGAGCGTCTCCGGAGACGTCGCCGCTGACCCTTTCTTCTCCACCAAGGAGGGAAAGACAACAGGGCTGGGCCTGAGCCTCTTCAAGTTTCGCGCCGAGCAGGCCGGTGGGACCTTCCAGCTGGGCAGGTCCCCGCTGGGTGGGCTCAGCGTCCAGGCGAGCATCCCTCTTTCCAGCGTGGACCGCAGCCCGCTGGGAGATCTCGCCGGGACTCTTGCATCCGTGGTGTGCACGAACCCGGGCGTGGAGCTGCGCAGCCTGCTGCGGGTGGCTGACCGGGAATGGCGCGTGAGCACCACGGACATAGCCCGTTCGCTGCCGGCGGGCCAGCGGGGGGAGATCGGCCTGGCGCGGCGCATGCGGGAGAAAATTGCCGAAGGGCTCGACGCCCTGGACGTGACCAGATAGAGAGGAGAACAGCATGAACGAGGTGACTGGTGCGGCGCAGCGCGATATGCCGCGCGTTTCCGACGCCTGCTGCGGGCAGGCGACCGAGGCCGAGCTGCAGGACAGGCTCGGGGAGGTGTTGACGGAGCACCGGGACAAGCCCGGTGCCCTCATCCCCGTGCTGCAGATGGCGCAGGGCATCTATGGCTTCCTGCCGGAGCACGTGCTGAAAAGGATTGCCCGGGAGATGGGCAAGTCCTACAGCGAGGTGGCGGGGGTCGTCGGCTTCTACGCGTTTTTCTTCACGCAGCCGCGCGGCAGGCACGTGATCCGCGTCTGCCTGGGGACCGCCTGCTACGTGAGGGGCGGCAAGCAGGTGCTGGAGGCCATGCGCAAGGAGCTCGGCATCGAGGTGGGGGAAACCACGAAAGACGGGATGTTCAGTCTCGAAGTGGCCCGCTGTTTCGGCGCCTGCGGCCTGGCGCCGGCCGTCTCCATTGATGAAGAGGTGCACAAACGCGTGCGGCCGGCGAAGATCCGCGAGATACTTGCGCGCTACCGGGAGCCGGCCGCCGCTGAACCGGGGAAAGCGGCCAGGCCACGAAAGCCTGCGGCCAGGGGCGCCCGCGCGAGGGCAAAGAAGGGAGTGAAGGTCCATGGCTGAGACAAAAAAGATACGGAGTCTCCAGGACATCCTGGCCATTCGTGACGAGGCGCAGAAGAAAGCGGCCCTGCGAGAGGACGGCTACAGGATGTGCTTCACCGTGCATATGGGCACCTGCGGTATTGCAAGCGGAGCCAGGGACGTGGTGAACGCGCTGGCCGAAGAGCTGGAGAAGAGCGGCCGCACCGACATCAGGCTCACCACCTCGGGATGCATCGGGGCGTGCGAGCACGAGCCGGTGATGACAGTGGAGACCCTCGGCGCCCAGCCCGTGCTGTACGGCCACCTGGACGGCGCGACCGTCAGGGAAGTCTTCCATCAGACCCTGGCGGGCAAGTCGGCGGGTGCCTATGTCGTGTACGTGGGCAGCGAGCCCTCGGACGCTGAGAAGAAGCAGGGGAGGGCAAGAGCATGAAGACGACACGGATGCATCTCCTCATGTGCTTCGGCACGGGGTGCGTCTCCTCGGGAGCGCAAAGGGTGCGCGACGCGCTCGTCAAGGAGCTGGCGGCGCATGACCTCACGGATGCCGTTTCCATTGAAGACATGCATGATGCGCGCGCCACGGGAGAGGTGGCGGTTGTCCAGACAGGCTGCAACGGGTTTTGCGCGTGCGGCCCCATCATGGTGGTGTACCCGGGTGGATTCTTCTATCAGAAGCTCACGCCGGAGGACATGGCGGAGCTCGTTGAGGAGCACGTGCTGAAAGGGAGACCGGTGGAAAGGCTCATGTTCCGCCATCCCATCACGCAGGCAGTGATCCCCCACTACGCCGATATCCCGTTCTTTGCCCGGCAGAACCTGCGCGTGCTTCACAACAAGGGCAGGATCTCCGCCATGAGCATCGAGGAGTACATCGGGCGGGGGGGCTATATCGCGACGGCAAAGGCGCTCCTCGAGATGACTCCCCAGGGCATCACGGAAGAGGTCAAGAAGTCGGGGCTTCGCGGCCGCGGCGGGGCGGGTTTCCCCACGGGCACCAAGTGGGAGTTCGCATCCCGTTCGAAATCGGAGATCAAGTACTTCCTGTGCAACGCGGACGAGGGAGACCCGGGCGCGTTCATGGACAGGAGCGTGCTGGAAAGCGATCCGCACGCGGTCATCGAAGGCATGATCATCGGCGCCCGGGCAATCGGCGCGCACCAGGGATACATATACTGCAGGGCGGAATACCCCCTTGCAATCGAGCGGCTCACCATTGCAATCAACCAGTGCCGTGAGCGTGGCCTCCTGGGCACGGACATCCTTGGCACCGGCTTTGACTTCGACATCGACATCGCCAGGGGTTCCGGCGCATTCGTCTGCGGCGAAGAGACGGCCCTCATGCGGTCTATCGAAGGAAAGCGGGGAGAGCCGCGGCCGCGGCCGCCGTTCCCGTCCGACGCGGGCCTCTGGGAGAAGCCGTCGGTGCTCAACAACGTGGAGACGCTGGCGAACATTCCCCTCATCATCACCAACGGAGCGGCCTGGTTCCGGTCCGTCGGGACCGAGAAGAGCCCCGGGACGAAGATCTTCGCGCTCACCGGCAAGGTGAACAACGTCGGCCTTGTCGAGGTGAACATGGGAGTGCCGCTGGGGGAGATCATCTACGACATTGGCGGCGGGATCCCCAACGGGAAGAAGTTCAAGGCCGCGCAGATGGGCGGACCGTCCGGCGGATCGATCCCCAGGGAGCACCTGAACGTTCCCGTCGACTACGAGTCCATCGTGCAGCTGGGCGCCATCATGGGGTCCGGCGGCCTGATCGTCATGGACGAGGACTCCTGCATGGTGGACATGGCCCGGTTCTTCCTCGAGTTCACGCAGGACGAGTCCTGCGGCAAGTGCACGCCCTGCCGGGTCGGCACGCGAAGGATGCTGGAGATCCTGGACCGCATCTGCGCCGGGAAGGGTGAGGAAGGGGACATCGAGCGTCTCATCGAGCTGGGAAAGACAATCCAGGACACTGCCCTCTGCGCCCTGGGGCAGGGCGCCCCGAACCCGGTTCTCTCCAATATCCGCTACTTCCGGGATGAGTTCGTGGAGCACATCAGGGACCACAAGTGCCGCGCGGGGGTGTGCGCGGAGCTGGTGCGGGCGCCGTGCCAGAACGCGTGTCCCGCCGGTGTGGACGTACCGGGCTTCGTGAGCTTGACCGGCGAAAAGCGCTACAACGAGGCCCTCAAGCTGCACCGGGAGAGAAACCCGTTCGTCGGGGTCTGCGCCCGGGTCTGTTTCCACCCGTGCGAGGGCAAGTGCCGGCGGTCCACGCTGGATGAGCCCCTGTCCGTTCGAGCGGTCAAGAGGTTCCTGTCGGACCAGGAGAAGACCCCCCAGCTCCCGGATCCCATTGCGAACGGAAAGAACGGCGCGCGGAAGATCGCAGTTGTCGGCGCCGGCCCCGCGGGCCTCTCCTGCGCGTACTTCCTTGCGCGCCTGGGCTACAAGCCCACGGTGTTCGAGGCTGAGAGCAAACCAGGAGGCATGCTGCGGCAGGCCATCCCTGCGTATCGCCTCCCGCGCGACATCCTGGACCGGGAGATCGACATGATTGCCGCCATGGGCGTGACCATCAGGACGAAAAAGAGGCTCGGGACCGACTTCACGCTGGCCGGCCTCAAGGAGCAGGGATACGAAGCCGTGTTCGTTGGAGTCGGCGCTCCCCAGGGAATGAGCCTCGGCATGGCCGGAGAAGACGGGAAGGGAGTCGTGGACGCGCTGGGGTTCCTCAAGGAATACAACCTCACCTCGAAAGCCAGGGTCGGCAGGAACGTCGTGGTCATCGGGGGAGGGAACGCGGCGGTGGATGCGGCGCGCACGGCCCTTCGGTTGGGGGCACAGAGAGCCACGGTGGTTTACCGACGCACGCGGGCGGAGATGCCGGCTTTCGCGGAAGAGGTGGAAGAGGCGGAAAGGGAAGGCGTGCGCTTCGAGTTCCTTGCGGCTCCGCTGGAGCTTGTGAGGAAGGGTGAAAAGCTCACGGCCGTAAAGTTCCGCACAATGGACCTTGGTGATTTCGACCGGACGGGCCGCAGGAAACCCGTGGCAAAGGGCGAGAACGACTTCCGGCTGGAGGCAGACATGGTCATCGCCGCCATCGGGCAGAAGCTCGTGCCTTCCGCGCTCTTCGACGGGGTCGCGGTGAAACAGAACGAGCGGGAGTACCTGTGGGCTGACCCGGTCACGGGACGGACCTCGGTGGACTGGGTGTTCGCGGGAGGTGACGCCGCCAGCGGCCCTTCCTCCGTCGTGGAGGCAATTGCCGCGGGGGAGAGAGCGGCTGCCGGAATCGACGCGTACCTGACGGGAGAGAGTCATGCGCCGTGGCGGACCTGCCGCGTGTCTGACGCGCAGTTCGATCCGGACGCGGATCCCGTGGTGGGCGCCAGGCCGGCGGTGAAGCTCATCCCGATTGCGAAGCGCAGCGGGACCTTTGCGGAGGTGGAGCTCACGCTGCCGTGCGGGGCCGCGCTCGCGGAGAGCAAGCGGTGCCTGCGGTGCGACTATCGAGAAGAAGGAGCCAACTGACATGCCAGCTTTGACCATCGACAACAGGAAGATCGACGTGCCGGCCGGGACGAACCTGCTGGAAGCCGCCCGGCTGGCGGGGATCAAGATCCCGTCCCTGTGCTACCTCAAGAGCGTGCAGGCCATCGGGAGCTGCCGCGTGTGCCTGGTGGAGGTGAAAGGCGCAAAGACCTTGATGCCTTCCTGCGTGACCATGGCGGCGGAGGGAATGGAGGTGAAAACGAGCTCTCCCCGGGCCAGGAACGCGCGGCGAACCGTGGTTGAGCTCATCCTCTCGGACCACGAAGGGGACTGCCAGACCTGCGACCGCAACGTCGACTGCGAGCTGCAGGCCATTGCGAGTGACCTGGGCATCCGCCAGGTCACCTTCGCCGGAGCGAAGAGCAGGCGCATGACCGACCTGAGCACTCCGGCACTCGTGCGTGACACCGCCAAGTGCGTGTCCTGCCGGCGCTGCGTCACGGTGTGCGGGGAGACGCAGGGAGTGGGGGCCATCTTCCCGCAGGGGAGGGGCTTCAAGGCCATGATCGCCCCGGCGTTCGCGCAGCCGCTCTCCGAGGTGGTCTGCGTGCAATGCGGACAATGCGCCGCCGTGTGCCCCGTGGGTGCAATCAGCGAGCGCGACGAGATTGCCCGCGTGTGGGAGGCATTGGACGACCCGAAGAAGACCGTGGTGGTTCAGACCGCTCCCGCCATCCGGGCCGCCCTGGGTGAGTGCTTCGGCTATGCGCCGGGAACGCTCGTCACGGGCAAGATGGTCACCGCCCTCCGGCAGATGGGATTCGACCGGGTGTTCGACACGAACTTCACCGCGGACCTGACCATTATCGAGGAAGGAACGGAGCTGCTGACGCGCCTCAAGGGAGCGCTCGTGGACAAGAAGCAGGTGGCGCTTCCCATGTTCACCAGCTGCTCGCCCGGGTGGATCAGGTACGCGGAGCACTTCTGGCCCGACATCCTGCCGAACATCTCGACGTGCAAGTCTCCGCAGCAGATGTTCGGCGCCGTGGCAAAGACCTACTTTGCAGAGAAGATCGGGAAGAAACCCGAAGACATGTTCGTGGTCTCGGTCATGCCCTGCACGGCCAAGAAGTACGAGTCCCAGAGGCCCGAGATGTACGCGAGCGGCGCGCGTGACGTTGACGTGGTCCTCACCACCCGTGAGCTGGGGCGCATGATCAGGCAGGCCGGGATAGATTTCACGAGCCTGCCGGATGGCGCCATGGACAGCATCCTGGGCGCGTCGTCGGGAGCGGCGGACATCTTCGCCAACACCGGCGGCGTGATGGAAGCTGCCCTGCGAACCGTGTACGAGATCGTGACCGGAAGGACCCTGCCCTTCGAGAACCTGCACATTGCTCCCATCGCCGGGCTGCAGGGGATCAAGGAAGCCGCGGTGAAGATCGAAGGAACCGTGCCCGAATGGTCCTTCCTGGAGGGCGTGACGGTGCGTGTCGGCGTGGCGCACGGCCTGGGGAACGCCCGGAAGCTCATCGAGCGGATTCACTCCGGCGAGCAATATCACTTCATCGAGGTCATGACGTGCCCGGGTGGGTGCATCGGCGGCGGCGGTCAGCCGCGGCTCACGACGGATGACGTGCGCAAAGCCCGGATCGCCGCCATCTACAAGGAGGACGAGGGAAAACCCATCCGCAAGTCTCACAACAACCCCGAGGTGAAGGCAATCTACGATCAATACCTTCACAAGCCCCTCGGGGAGAAATCCCACCATCTGCTCCACACGAAGTACGTCGCGAGGGAGCGGGTGTAGGAAAGGCACCGCGAGGGTGCGCATGTGTAGCTGGCAAGGGTTGGGACCGTTTGTGACGGCAGTCAAGAAAGAGGCTGCCGCTGCGGTGGGCATATGGGGATAGTCTCGACAATTCCCGAGAAGTGCCGCCGCTGCTACACCTGCGTGCGGGAATGCCCGGCAAAGGCAATCAAGGTCATCTCCGGGCAGGCCACGGTGATCGCGGAGCAATGCATCGCCTGCGGCAACTGCGTGAAAGTCTGCACGCAGAAGGCGAAAAGGATCGAAGACTCCTCCATGGCGGTTGCCAGGATGCTGGAATCGGGCGAGCGGGGGTTTGCCTGTCTCGCCCCTTCGTTCCCGGTGGCATTCGCGGGAATCGAGCCGGGCAGGATCGTGTCCGCGGTGCGAGCCCTGGGAGTCTCCCAGGTCTGGGAAGTGGCATTCGGGGCGGAGCTGATCAGCCAGGAGTACGCCATCCTGGCGCGCCAGGCCATCAGGGCAAGCCAGCCCGTGGTGAGCACCCCGTGCCCCGCCATCGTGTCCTACGTCCAGAAATACCTGCCTTCCCTGCACGGCGCGCTGGCTCCCATCGTCTCCCCCATGATCGCGACCGCGCGCGCAATCAAGCGGAGCTTCGGGGCGGGAGTGCGGGTGGTGTTCGTCGGTCCCTGCATCGCCAAGAAGGCGGAAATACGGGACAGGTTCGTTCAGGGGACTGTGGACGCGGTGCTGACCTATGAGGAGCTTTCCGCCCTGTGGCGGGCGGCAGCCGTGGACCCGACGTCGTTCCCGCCGTCGGACTTCGACGGTCCGGCGTCGTACCTCGGTCGGTCCATCCCGCTCTCCGGAGGCCTTCTGCGCGCCGCCGGATTCGACGCTGACATCCTGCAGAACACCGTCGTCGTCACCGAGGGGAAGGACCGGGTCATCTCCGCGCTGAGGGAGCTGGCCGAAGGCAGGAGCAAGGCGCGCATGTTCGACGTCCTTTTCTGCGAAGGCTGTCTGAACGGGCCCCGGATGCCGGGGACCATGGGCGCCGTGGCGCGCAGGGAGATGCTCACGGACTACATCCATGCGCGGAACGAGAGCCAGCCCAGCCGCGACATGGGGGAGACAATTGCGGAGTTTGCCGACATCGACCTGCGCAGGGAGTTCGCGGAGGACGCGGTGGTTCTGCCGCAGCCGGCCGAGCAGGACATTGAAGCCACGCTGCGCCTCATGCGCAAGTTCGGGCCCGAGGACCAGCTGGATTGCGGGTCATGCGGCTACCCGTCCTGCAGGGAGAAGGCCATTGCCGTGTGCCAGGGGATTGCCGAGGTGAGCATGTGCCTTCCCTACCTGGTGGAAGAGCTGGAGATGACCCTCGCGGTGCTCCAGAAGTCCCACCAGGCCACGCAGGACAGGCTGGTCCAGACGGAGCGCCTCGCTTCCATGGGCCAGATCTCCGCCGGGGTGGCCCACGAGATCAACAACCCGCTTTCCACCATTCTCCTGTACTCCCACATGCTCCTGAAGGCCCACCGCGAGGGGGATGCGGAGTCGGAGGACATCCAGATGATCGTGAACGAGGCAAACCGGTGCAGGTCCATCATGCGCGGCCTCCTGGATTTCGCCCGACAGTCGCGGGTGGTGAAGACCCCAACTGACCTGGGGCTCATTGCCCATGACATCGCTGATTCCATGAACATGAAGCTTGCCGACAGCGGGACCCGGGTGCGGGCAGAGGTCCAGGAGGCAATGCCTCGGGTCAGCGCGGACGGAGAGCAGATCCGCCAGATGCTCGTGAACCTCGTGCAGAACGGCATCGACGCGATCAACGGGGAGGCGGGCGGCGAGGTGGTGGTCAGCGTCGGCCTCTCGGAATCCGGTGACCTCGCCGTGCTCCGCGTGAGGGACACGGGCAGCGGGATGCCGCAGGAAACGCTCAAGGACATCTTCACTCCCTTCTACACGACGAAGCAGCTGGGCAAAGGCAGCGGCATGGGGCTGTCCATCGTGTACGGGGTCGTGAAGATGCATGCGGGAGACATCACGGTGGACAGCGAGGTGGGAAAGGGTACAACCTTCCACGTGCGCATCCCCGTTGGCGACAGGACCAGGGAGGAGATCCATGGGGTGGGATAAGACGGTGCTTCTTGTGGACGATGACGCGGATTTCGTGGAGATGAACCGGGCCCTCCTGACGGAAAACGGCTACACGGTGCGGGTGGCCTTCAATGGAAAGCAGTGCCTGGACGAGGTGGAGAGGAAACGTCCGGACCTCATCATCCTGGACATGGTGATGGAAAGCCCCAACGACGGCTTCGACGTCTCTCGGGAGCTTCGGAACTCCGAGATCACGCGCACCATTCCCCTCGTCATGATCACCTCGGTGAATGATTCCATCCCGTTCCGACTGGAACCGGATCACACGTGGCTCCCCGTTGATGCACTGCTGGAAAAGCCGGTGGACCCCCAGCTGCTCCTTGCCATGGTCAACAAGGCCCTTGGAAGGGAGCCCTGATGCGCGCGGCCGGCCAGCAAGGCACCGGAACAGGGGGCGCCGCGCCGCAAGGCGCGCTGATCCTTCTCCTGGACGATGACACGGACTTCCTTGAGCTGGAGCGGAGGATCTTCGAAGCACGGGGCTACCAGGTGGCCTGCCACTGCGATCCGCAGTCGGCGCTGGCGGCCCTCGGCGCCGGGCAGACAGGAGCCCGGCGGACGCTTGTTGTCTGCGACGTGATGATGAAAGCCCTTGATTCCGGCTTCTCGTTTGCGCGCGCGGTGAAGACCGACCCGCGCTTCGCGGGCACCCCGATCATCATTGTCTCCGCCATCTCCAGCCAGAAGGGCTTCGACTTTCATCCGCGGACCGCGGAGGACCTGGCGGCCATGCATGCGGATGCGTTCTTCGACAAGCCGGTCTCCCCGCAGGCGCTGCTGGCAAAGGCTGAAGAGCTCCTGCGGTGACTGGGGAACCAGTGAGCGGAGAACCGGTGAGCGCAAAACCCGTGGGCGCAGAAGCCTCCGAGCGCATCCTGGTGGTGGATGACGAGCTCGGGGTCCGCGAGGGCTGCCGGAAGATCCTTTCCTCCGAAGGGTACGACGTCATCACCGCGGGCGACGGCAAGGCGGGGCTGGAGCAGTTCCTGGAAAGAGGACCTTTCAGCGTCCTCCTGGTAGACCTGCAGATGCCGCGAATGTCGGGCCTGGAGCTGATGCGCGAGGTGCGTGCGCGTGATGAGGATATCGTCTGCATCATCATCACGGCACATGCCACTATCGACACAGCGGTGGAGGGGACGCGCCAGGGCGCATACAGCTTCATCCCCAAGCCGTTCACCGCGGACGAGCTTCTCCTCGCAATCAAGAACGGCCTGGAGAAAAGGGCCCTGACGCTGAGCGCCAAGCGCCTCCTGGCGGAAAGGGAAAAGCGCCTCCTGGAGCTCGCCTCCGAGCGCTCCAAGAGCAACACCATCATCACCTGCATGACAGACGGGATCCTGGTAGTCAACATGGAAAAGCTGGTCGTGCTGCGAAACGACGCCGCGGCCCGCATCCTGTCGCAGTGCGCGAGAAACGAGATCCCGTTCCCCCTCGCGGAGATCCACAATACGGACGTCCAGGAGATCCTCCAGCTGATCATCGATTCCCCCGGCGGCCCCATGATCCTTTCCCGGGAGATCCCCCTCGGCAAGGAAACATACATGGTGAACGCAAGCCCCGTGATCGAGCCGGGCGGGGTGACCAGCGGCGCCGTGGCCGTGTTCAGCGACATCACCGCTCTCAAGAAGCTGGAGACCGCGAAGTCAATGTTCGTCTCCATGGTTGCCCATGAGGTGAAGAGCCCCCTGGCGGCCACGGAAGGCTGGCTCAACCTCATCCTGAGCGGAATGCTCGTGAAAAACCCCGAGGAAGAGCGCCACATGATCCAGAGGTCACTCCTGCGGGTGCGGACCCTGCGCGGAATGGTGAATGAGCTTCTGAACCTCACGGCCATTCAGACCGGGAACTTCACTCTGAAGCGCACGCCTGTGGACATGGGAGCAATCCTCAAGGACGTCGCGGCAGCCTATGCCGAGCGTGCCGCGGAAAAGCGGATAACCGTGTCCGTCTGCGATGCCCCGACACCCTGCGGGCCGGCCCCGTTGGTGCTTGCGGACAGGGAGGCTCTCTCCATCGTGTTCTCCAACCTCGTGGAGAATGCCATCAAGTACGGCCGGGAGGGCGGTCGCGTCGAGGTGAGCATGGGTTGCGCGGGGATCTATGCGACGGTCAGCGTGAGAGATGACGGCATCGGGATGTCGCCCGCGGAAAAAGCGAAAGTCTTCGAAGAGTTCTACCGCGCGAGGAACGAGCTCACCGCGAGCATCCCCGGCACGGGCCTGGGCCTGAGCCTCGTCAAGCGCCTCGCCGAGCTGCATCAGGGCACGGTTGCCGTGGAGTCCGCCCCTGGGGCGGGCAGCGTGTTCACGGTGAGCATCCCTTTCCTGCAGGCGTAGCTCAACCCCCGAGCTTCCTCCCGGCTTTCGCGGTGCTGGCTTTCATGGCCTTGTACCATTCGATGGTGCTCCGCACTCCCTCCTCCAGCGGTGTCGGCCTGAATCCGAACGCGTCACGGAACCGGCTGCCGTCCACGACATACGGCTCCTCCTTTTGATACAGCATCTCCACGACCTCGTGGATCACGGGATTGAACAGCCCGGCGAGGGCTATGCCCGCGCGCGGGACCGTGTGGATTCGCGGTGTGCGGCCCGTGTCGAGACGCGCCGCGGAGAGAAAGAGCCCGGCGACCTCGCGCGTGGTGAGCGTGCGGTCGTTGGGAACGATCCACGCCCGGCCCAGGGCCTGGGGGGAGAGGGCCGCGGTGGCAAGGGCGCCGCCGTAGTCTTCAACGCAGGTGAATGTATGGGGCTGGTCGATGTCACCGATGAGCATGGGTGACCTGCCCGCGAACAGTGGATCCAGGAACCGGAGTGTCCCGAACAGGCTCTGCTCGGTGGCCCCCGGACCGTAGAAGTCCGAAGCGCGGACGGTTGTCCACCGAAGGCCGTCCCGGGCACCGGCTGATTCGAGGCTTTCGTGCAATGACTGTATGAGCCGGCCCTTGCGTGACGGCGGATCCACGCGTGCCTGTTCATTGATCACTGCCAGGCCGCGCGCGTACATGTAGAGGTTCTGAGCAGCCGCGAAAACGGCATTCTGCTCGAGGGCCGCTTTTTCCAGGTTGGAATAGAGGACCGGCAGGACGGCCTCCCACTGGTGATAGGGCGCGTGGGCGCAGTTGTAGAGGTGAGACGCCCCCGCGGCCGCGGCGCGAACAGCCGATTCATCCATTGCATCACAGGCCGCGACCGAAAGCCGCGTTTCCTGCTCCGGGGAGCGCGGCGCGAAAAAAGAGGGACGCCTGCCGCTTCGGTTGACCATCCGGACGCGCAATCCTTTGTCCAGCAGGCGGCCAGCCGTTGCGCATCCAACGGGCCCCGTCCCAAAGACTACCTGGAGACCTTCACTCATACCGTCCTCCTATGTTGGCGATGCCAATATTGTCAGGGTTCAAGATAACCCAGGATGTAAGCATCGTCAACATAAATTGTTGGCATTGACCACTTTTCACACGCGGTGTAACTTCCACCTGGTGAGAACCAGGAAACCCTACCACCATGGAGCGCTGCGGAAAGCGCTCATCGATGAGGCCTTCCAGGTGCTGGAAAGGGAGGGGCTCGAAGGGGTAAGCCTTCGCGCGCTCGCCTCTTCCGCCGGCGTCTCGAAGACCGCGCCGTACAGGCACTTTGCCGACAAGCGTGAGCTGCTCGCAACGCTGGCGGCAGAGGGCTTCAGGATGCTCGCTGATTCCCTGGAAGAGGTGGTGCCGGGTGCCGGTGACCGCACTCCAGCGGAGACGGACGGGACCTCGGGGGCCAGCAATGCGGGAGGCGGAGATGGGTCCGGCCTCGGCGCGGAGGGGGCCGCCGCCGGGGTGCATCGCCTGTTTCGCGCCTACCTGCGGTTTGCCCAGTCCCGGCCGGCGTTGTACAGGCTCATGTTCTCTCCCCTTGGTTTCAGCCTTCACTCTGAAAGCTGCCGGATCAACAGCGCCAGGGCGCTCGCCTGCCTTGTGCGTGCGGTGGAAGAGGCGCGAGGGCGCGGGTGGCGACCCTCACAGGAGACCACGGCGCTGGTGCTTTCCCTCTGGGCCGAGGTCCACGGTTGGGCGGGCCTGCTCATCGACAGGCTTCTCCCCGCGGACATCGACCTTGGCGCGGACAGCATTCGGCGCCTGAGCGAAACTCTTCTGCAGTGATACAATTCATCCAAAAGGGAGGACATCGTGAAGAAGCTGATCCTGGTTGCCCTGGCGTCGGTATCCGTGCTCGCCGGGCTCCTCTCCTGCGCCAGCGGGGCGCGGGGGCACGGCCCGGTTGATTCCTTCGTTCTTCCCGCCGCGTCGAATCCCTCCCTTTCGGGTGACCTCCCGGGCGCGCTCAACGTCACGGTTGAGCCCAAGGAAGTCTTCTTCGTCGTTGCTCCGGGGACGAACGTGCATTCGCTGGTGGCGAAGCTGTCTTTGAACGCGGAGGCGACCATTACCGTCATCTCCAGCGGGACCCGGGTGGTGCAGCAGAACGGAATAACTCCGAACGACTTCTCCGTCCCCGTCATCTACTCCATCGAGGTCCCGGGGGAGAAGCAGCCGTGGCGCTACCGCGTGGTGGTCCGGGAGCAGGAGACGAACCCTCGCCTTGTCAGGCTCGTCCTGCCGGTCGGCTCGACGCTCCAGCCGGTGTTCAACCCCGCCGTCCACGCATACAGATTGGCGGTGCCCTTCGCGTCCGGCAGCGTCCGGATAGAGGCGCAGGCCCAGAGCAGGTTCGCGAAGAGCGTCATCGTAAACGGCAGCGAGACACCCGGCTCTGCCGGGGCGGCCGTCATTGATTTCCAATCCGTTCGAGAGCGGCCTGTGACCATCGAAACGGTTGCGGAAGACGGTGTGACACGGGACAGGTACGTCGTCACGATTGTCAGGGCGGCTCCGGACAACAACGCGTTCCTGTCGCTGCTCGACCTGCAGGGGATTCCCCTGTCTCCCGGCTTTTCTCCCACGTCTCTGGGCTACCAGGTCGTGGTGCCGTTCGAGACGCAGCGGCTCGTTCTCCATGCGCAGCCGCAGAGCCCTTTTGCCACCATGGCGCTCGTGGCGGCAGAGGCCATTGCAAACGGGCAGGCCCAGGCAACTCCCCTGCAGTACGCGGGTGATGCCGCCGGACCCGCGGGGGCGGCCATCGACTTCTCCCTGGTGAACCGTCTTCCGCTCGTCGTGGCGGTCACCGCCCAGGACGGGAGCGTGCAGCAGTATCTCCTGGACATCCGCCGCGGTCCGCCAGACACGAACAACTTCCTTGCGGACCTCGCGGTTGCAAACGGCGCGCTTTCGCCTGACTTCCAGCCCAGCCGGATCATGTATGCGATGTCGGTGCCATTTGCGACGCAGCAAGTTCGCGTCATCGCGCACGCACAGAGCAGGGTCGCCGCCGTGCAGATTTCCGGCGGGGAGCCGGGAGCGGGCGGGCGGGGGGCGCTGGCGGCTCGTGGGGATCCCACCTCCCCGGATGGTGCCCTTGTGGACATGCCGCGGGCCGTGGAAAGGTTCCCCCTCATCCTGTCGGTGACTGCCCAGGACGGCGGAGTGCTTCGATACCGGGTTGAGGTCCGTCGCTCCGCTCCCGACCACAATTCGGACCTGGCGTCCCTTGCCGCCTCGACAGGCGTGATGAGCCCGCCGTTTTCCCCCCGGGCAGGCTCCTATGCACTGGCCCTTCCCGCTTCGGCTGACAGCGTGAGGCTGGACGTGGCCGCCGCCAGCCCGTCTGCGACGGTGCAGATTGCCGGCCAGCCCGTCGTGAATCCAGCTGCCCAGATGAGCTATTCCCTTTCGATAGCCCCCGGAACGGTGGCCTCGGTTGTCTTCATCGTCCGGGCGGAAGACGGGTTCCAGCGGCAGTACCTTCTGCAGGTCAGCCGGGAGGCGTTGCCGGCCCAGCCGGCGCCGCAGGCAGTGCAGCCGACGCCGCAGGCAGCGCAGCCCGCGCCGCAGGCGGCCCAGCCGGCGCCCCAGGCAGTGCAGCCCGCGCCGCAGGCGGCCCAGCCCGCGCAGTCAATCCTCCCGCAGGCCGTCCAGCAGGCAACACGGCCGGCTCAGCAACCCACACAGCCGCAGGCGCAACAGCCTGCCCAGCCTGCCCAGCAGCCGAAGCAGCAACCAGCGCAGCCAGTGCACCAGCCCGCGCAGCAGCAGGCACAGCAGCCAGTCCACCAGCCCGCGCAGCCCGCCGCGCTTCCCCAGGCAGCCAACCAGCCAGCGGCAGCCGGCCCGGATCACGTCGCGGTCACGGCGAGCAACCTCGTTCTCGGCAAGCGGGAGCTCGCGGCCCTTCTTGCAGGCAGGGACCGGATCGGAAACACGGCCAGGGTGACAGTCCGCCCGTACCGCGGTTCTCAGGCGATTTCCCAGGATTCCGTCCCCGTGGACGCCAGGCAGCGCGGACCTGATCTGGCGGTTTCCTTCCAGTATCGGTCCGCGGGAGTTTCGCTGGGTCGGGACAGGCTCATCGAGATCGAGGTTGCCATCCCAACCAGCGCAGGGCACTTTCTTTCCTACACTGCCGCGCTCCCGGCGGACGACACCGTGGCGCTGACCGTACCGTTCCTGCTCTACGGGGCTTCCCCGCAGGTGTCATGGCCGCCCATAGGAAGCCCGGTGAAGACCGCCGGGTACGCTTCGTCGCCCCTCGCTGGAAAAGGGAAGGGGGAGAAGTCCCCCGGCCAGGATGAGCTTGCAAAGAACGAGAAAGGCGAATACGGAACCAGCATCGAGATCACGGATGCAAAGACAGGGCGACCCTATGGAAAGGACACGGTGTGGGAGAAGCCGGGCCTCGCGAAAGGCCGGCCCCACATGTTTGCCGCTCAAATCGATGTCCCCGAAGGCGCCACCGTCACGTACACCGTGTCCCGCCAGACGAAGAACGGCAAGTCCTGGACCACAAGCGGCCAGGCGCAGATCTGGACCACCACGCCGCGCTACGATGGGGGGTTCGAGCCGGTTCTCCTGACGCTGCCCGTTGACACTGGGGAATGACCAGCGCCGTCACGCTGTCATACGGCCAGGTGGATTTGCTTAGCGAAGTTCCCCTTCCGGCGAGCGCCGCAGCTCCGCCGCTGGCGGGGCTATCGGCCGCATTGTCACTTGCGGCCGCGGGCGATATGGCGCTGTCCAGCGAGCGGGGGCTTTCCAACCGGGCGCGGTTTCTTGACAGCATTGGAGTCTCCCGGGGCCGCGCCTTTGCGGCTCACCAGGTCCATTCGAAGACGGTGATCGTAGTCGGTGATCAAGGGGCGCAGTCCCTTGCGGCCCTGGAGGCGGACGGGATGGTCACTTCTCGTCCTGACGCTGTCTTGACCGTCACTGTTGCGGATTGCCTTCCCATTTTTCTCGCTGACAGGAGGACGGGGGCCTTTGGCCTCGTGCACTCGGGTTGGAGGGGGACCGGGATTGTCCGGGAGGCCATCCGGGTGATGACGGAATCCTTTGGAACGAGGGCAGGCGATATCCTGGCTGTCATCGGGCCGGGAATCGGGCCCTGCTGCTACACGGTGGGGCAGGAGAGGCATGACGGGTTCCGCGGGCAGTTCGGAGAGGCCGCCGTGTCACGCGGTCCGGGGGGAGACTTCCGCCTGGACTTGAAAACAGCGAACGTTCAGCTGCTGGAGGCCGCCGGAGTGTGCAGCATCCTCGTGACCACGGACTGCACATGCTGCTCTCCGGGGCTCGGCTCTTTCCGTCGGGAGGGGGAAGGCTTTCATCGGATGCTCGCGTTCCTGGGACGCTGGGAGGCACCATGACCTGGCAGGGAAAGTTCGAAGTGCAGACCTCTGGTCACCGGGACATGCATGACATCACGCCCCAGGTGTCCCGTCAGATCTCGGACGCCGGAGTCGAAACCGGCACGGCGCACGTTTTTGTCGTGGGCAGCACGGCGGCCGTGGGGACCATCGAGTTCGAGCCTGGCCTCATGGCGGACCTGCCTGCGACCCTGGACAGGATTGTTCCGCCCAGCCGTGACTATGGCCACGAAAGAGCCTGGCACGACGGCAATGGCCACTCCCACCTGCAAGCCACCTGGCTGGGCCCGTCGTTGATGCTGCCCGTGGAATCAGGCAGGCCCGTGCTCGGCACATGGCAGCAGGTCTTTCTGCTCGAATGCGACGTCCGGCCGCGGCAAAGGACCCTTGTGGTAACCGTCAGCGGGGACTGAAAAGCCGGCGGGGACTTTCCTGCTCCGGCAGGTGCCGCACGGCCGGGCCTTACAGCGCCAGGACCTGCCGGAGCTCAGCGAGAGTCGACACGATGTAATCCGGGCTCACCTGCATCTGCGGCACGGGCCGGCCGTTGGTGAGGAAGGCCGTTCCTGCCCCCGCGGACTTGCCTGCCATGATGTCGAACACGAAATCCCCCACCATGAGGATTTCGGATGGCTCGAGCGCGAACAACTGCGCCGCCAGCTCGACCCCGTCGGGATGCGGCTTGGGCCGTCCGGGACTCTCGCGGGAGATGATGACTGAGAAATCCCCTGGCTCCATCCTGGCGAAGCGCTCCATCGCCTCAAGCACCGAGGCCCGGCTGTTCCTGCTGAGGATCCCCAGCGGTATGTCCGCCTCCTTCAGCGCCTGGATCAATTCCTCCGATCCCTCGTTGGGGACCGACGCGCGCGCCGCGGCAAGCTCGAAGGCGTCCAGGATCTCCCATGACCTGCGTCGTTCTTCTTCCGTGGGGAGGGCCTGGATGTGCTCCAGGATCGGCTCGCCCGGCGGGCAGGAAAGGAGCCGGCGAAGCTCGCCGAAGTCCAGCGCTTCAGGCCGGGTGAGGGTGCCGTCAAAGTCGAAGAGCACCGCGCGAAACGTCACAGCTTCTCAAGGAAGGAAACGATCTCGGATATCCGCAGCGGCTTGGCGATGTAGGCGTCAAACCCGTCCGCCAGGAAGCGCTCCCTGTCCCCCTTCATCGCGAATGCCGTCAGGGCCACAACAGGCGCTCGGACGCCGGCTTCCCTCATGTGCTGCATCGCCTCCGTACCCGTCATGCCCGGCAGGTGAATGTCCATGAATATGGCGTCGCAGGTGGAATGCCCCGCCACGGCAAGCGCTTCCTCACCGCTGCCGGCGAGCAGCACGGTGCAGCCCAGGGCGGAAAGGATCCTCTGCATCAGGGCGCTGTTCGCGGGGCTGTCATCCACCACGAGCACCGTCCGTCCGGCCATGTCCGGCATCTCCTCCCGCGCCTCCTCCGTGTCGCGTGCGGCCGTTTCCCGCGAGGCTGCCCTTTTCTCGGGAAGCCTGCCGGGCAGTCGGACGGTGAAGCGGCTGCCCTTGCCCACCTCGCTCTGGACGGAAACCGTGCCGCCGTGCATCTCCACGAGGTTCTTGACGATGGTCAGTCCGAGGCCGGTCCCGTGCTCGTCGTGCTCCTTGCGCAGCTGCTCGAAAGGCTCGAAGATCCGCTCCCGGTCCCCGACGTCGATCCCGATCCCTTCATCCCACACGGTGATCTCACACTCCCCGCCGTGCCCGCTTGCCTCCACGCCGATCTTTCTTTCGCGCTCGGTGAACTTGATGGCGTTGGAAAGAAGGTTGTAGAGGACCTGCTTGACTCTCACCTCGTCGGCGTCGAGCAGGCCGAGATCGGGAGCGATGGCGGTGTCCACGTGGAGGTGCTTCTTTGCCGCGAGGGACCGGACGGTGGTGAGGACCCGGCGGACGAGCACGGCCGTATCGAATGGCTTCTTCTCCAGGTCCACCTTCCCCGCTTCTATCTTGGAGAGATCCAGGACGTCGTTGACCATGTCCAGCAGGTGCTCCCCCCCGTCCCTGATCCAGCGCAGGTACTCGCGCTGCTTGTCCGTGAGGGCCCCGGCGCGTCCCGCCCCGTCAGCTCGCTGCATCTCCAGAAGCTGGCTGAAGCCGAGGATCGAATTGAGGGGGGTGCGCAGCTCGTGGCTCATGTTGGCAAGGAACTGGCTCTTCGCAAGGTTGGCCGCTTCCGCGGAGGCCTTCGCGTGGCGCAGCAGCTCCTCCATGCCTTTGCGGTCGGTGATGTCCTCTTTCACCGCTATGAAGTGAGCAATGCCGCCGTCATCTCCCCGGATGGCGGAGATGGCCGCGAGCTCCCAGTACAGCTCGCCGTTCTTCTTCCGGTTGCACAGCTCCCCGCGCCACTCACCACCGGCCACGATGGTGCGCCACAATTCCTCGTACACGGACGGTGACTGGCGGCCGGATTTCAGGAGGCGCGGGTTCTTCCCCAGCACTTCTCCGCGGCTGTAGCCGGTCAGCGTGGTGAACTTGCGGTTCACGTACTCGATGCTGCCGCGCAGGTCCGTGATGATGACCGAGGTCGGGCTCTCCTCGACAATGCTCGCGAAGATGCGCGTATCGAGGGAGCGAAAGGGGGGTGCGGTGCCGTCCCGGTCCATCAGGGGCTCCTGATGTCGATCGGTCCCGACAGCGCCTGCACCAGGAGCTGCACCGCGCCCCGCACGTCGCGGTAGTCCACCATTTCCGAGGGCATGTGCACGTAGCGCGTCGGGATGGAGACGCAGCCGGCAGGCACTCCCGCGCGCGTGGTCTGGATGGCGGAAGCATCCGTGGTGCCGGCAACGAGGACCTCTCTCTGGTGGGGGATGCCGGCGCGCTCTGCCGTGGCCAGGAGCCACTCCTTCACTCCCACGTGGGTGAGCATCCCGCTGTCCTTGATCTTGATGGCCGGGCCGGCGCCCAGCTCCACCGCCATGGGAGGACACTCGGGTGTGTCCCCCGTGAGCGTGACGTCCACGGCAAGGGCCAGATCGGGCTCGGCGCCGTATCCCGAGGTGACCGCGCCGCGCAACCCGATCTCCTCCTGCACGGTGAAAACAAAGGAGATGTCGTGCGGGGACGCGCGCAGCTCCCGCAGGGCCTGGATGAGAACGGCGCACCCGATCCTGTCGTCCATGGCCTTGGCGATCATCCTGTCCCCCAGCTCCTCGCAGGGGCGCTGGAAGCACCCGATGTCACCCACCTTGATCAGACACTCCGCGCGGCTCGCCGCGCCGACGTCGATGAAGTACTTCTCCAGGGGAGGGATCTTCGCGGTGTCCTCCAGCTTCTCCAGGCCGATCACCCCGACTGTCCCGTCGGAGAACCGAACGCGTCCGCCGCTGAGGGAAAGGGGGCGCACGCCGCCAACGCTCCCGAACCTGAGAAACCCTCTCTGGTCGACATGCGTGACAACCACCCCGATCTCATCCATGTGCGCCGCAAGCATCACCTTGCGGCCCCCGCCGTTCCCCTTCTGGTGCACCAGGAGGTTGCCCATGGCGTCCACGCGCGTCTCGATCTTCCGCCCCGACAGGACGCCTCCATCCGTGAGCTCAGCCAGGATCAACTGGCGCACGCCCGCCTCGTGTCCCGAGGGCCCGTAGCATTCCGTCAGCTTCCGGATGATCTCCTTCACGTCCACCTCACTTTCTCAGGGCGTCGGGGAGGCGCGGCATTGCCTCCCGCACGAGGGCCATCGCGTGGTCGAAGTCCGCCCCGTTCATGATGGCCGCCGGCGAATGGATGTAACGCGCGGGCACCGCGATGGTGATTGCGGGAACCCCGCGGCGCACGCGCTGGATGGCTCCCGCATCGGTTCCGCCGATGGTGGGCTGCTTGACCTGGACCGGAATGCCCTTGCGGGCGGCAACGGAGAGAAAGTGCTCAACCATCCGCGGATCCGCAATGAAGCTGTTGTCCATGACCGTGACCGCCGGGCCGTCTCCGAGCCGGGTGGAGGGGCTCACGTCCTTTCGGCTCGGCACTTCGTTGGCGGCCGTGCACTCCAGGACTACCGCGGCGTCAGGGTCCTCCGCGTAGGCGGCAACCCGGGCCCCCCGCAGCCCCACTTCCTCCTGCACCGTGAAGGCGGCAATGAGCTCGAAGGGCAGCTTTTCCTTCAGGAGCTCGACCAGGAGCGCGCACCCGACCCGGTCATCCAGGGCCTTGCCGCGCACGGCCCGCCACGAGCCGGTGGAAGCGAGCTCCAGGAAGTCGGTTGCGAACACGGCGCAGTCCCCGCGGCGGACAAGCCTCTCCGCCTCCCCCTTGCTGGAGGCGCCGATGTCGATGGCAAGCTGCTTGAAGTCGATGACCTTGTCACGCTCGGCCTTCTCCGTCAGATGCACGGGCTTGGACCCGATGACCCCCGGCACGCGGCCGTCCCCGACCAGCACCGCGCGCGCGGGAAGGACCCGGTCATCGATGCCGCCGACTTTCGCGAATCGAAGGAGACCCGTGTCCTCGATCTGCGTGACCATGAGACCGACTTCATCCATGTGCGCGGCAGCGAGCACGCGCAGCGCGGAGGAGCCAGGTCCTTTCCTGCGGGCGATGAGGTTCCCCATCGGGTCGACCCGGCACTCATCAACGCGGTCTCTGATTTCCTGGAGGATGAGAGACCGCACGTGCTCTTCGTGCCCCGAGACGCCGAAAGCCTCCGAGAGCCTCTTCAGCAGCACTTTCTCAGGCTCCTCTCCCCGCGAGCGCGTCACGGGTAAAAAGAGTGTCCTCGAATCCCGGGGTGAGCCGGGCGACGAACTCCGCCAGGAGCTTTGCCGTTCTCTCGATGTCCCGCAGGCAGACAGTCTCCACGGGAGTGTGCATGGACCGGAGGGGAATCCCCAGGAGGCCGCAGGGAACGCCGGACCTGCTCACCTGGATGGCCCAGGCGTCGGTGCCGCTCGACCCGGCAATCACCTCCGTCTGATGCGGAATCTCCAGCGCCGCCGCTGCCGCGGCGAGCCTCTCGCGGAGGACCGGGTGGAAATTGGGTCCGATGGCAATGCTCGGGCCGCCATCCATTTTCACTGTTTCGTTCGGCGACAGCCCCGGCTGCATCCCGAAGGTGACATCCACGGCCACGGCAATGGTGGGGTCAATGCCGTATGCTCCCGTGACGGCGCCTGCCATGGAGGCTTCCTCCTGGACGGTGGCCACCGCGAACACGTTCCAGGAGTGTCTTCGCCGGGCCAGCTCTTCCAGGCACAGCGCGATGGCGGCCACGGCCGCCCTGTTGTCCAGCGACTTGCCCGCCGCGTACCCTCCGGTGAGCTGGGTATAGCGGCCGCGCAGCGTCACGATATCGCCAACGGAAACTGTGCCCGTGACCTCGTCCGGCGGAAGCCCGACATCGATGAAGAGCTTCTCCAGCGGCACAGGCCTTTCCCTTTCCGAGGGGTCCGTGAAGTGGGGGGGAACGCTGACAACCAGTCCGGGCAGCTCCCGGGAGCCGTGAACCACCACCTCCTGGCCAAAAAGCACCCGGGGATCGAAGCCCCCGATCTGGGTGACCTGGAGGAACCCTTTTTCCAAGCGGGTCACCATGAGGGCAATCTCATCCATGTGACCGGCGAGCATGACGCACGGCCGCGGAGCGGAGGCGCCTTCACCCCTGCGCAGGGCAATCAGGTTGCCCAGGGCGTCCACCCTCACCTCGTGGGCGAACTCGCTGAAGCGCTTCTTCACCACCTCGCGGACTTCGGTCTCGTACCCCGAGGCGCCGCGCGCTTCCACGAGCTCCTTCACGAGGGTGGACGTGTCCATGAAAGCGAGGATAGCAGGGGAGAGGGGGGCGGGTAAAGGCAGCGCTTTCAGCGGCGCTTCAGCCGCGGCCGGGGACGGAGCGGCGGCCCTAGTCAATATGAAGTGACCGCCCCGATCGTAGTATCGTAGGTTGCGCTGCGATCGGGTGAAAGTAGCGCAGAGCTAC
>Ga0209415_10001471_pt1 | contig 45201 bp, 36 predicted proteins | sample PeaSoiSIISIP2007_FD_187696 | JGI IMG/M metagenome (GOLD analysis project Ga0209415, IMG submission 187696) | Peat soil microbial communities from Weissenstadt, Germany - SII-SIP-2007 (SPAdes) (version 2) | ecosystem: Environmental > Terrestrial > Soil > Wetlands > Peat | place: Germany... | reverse complement strand
GTTGCGGGGGGTGGATTTGAACCACCGACCTTTGGGTTATGAGCCCAACGAGCTACCAGACTGCTCCACCCCGCGAAATCATCATAACAACCGCACCACTCAGCGTCAAACCCCGAGATCACACATCAGTGTGACGCGCACACACAAGCTGCTGGTCTGGCCTCAGTTCTTCAGTTTCGGTCGCTGGCATGCGTCCACGATCTTGGTGGGGTCGATGGCGGCGCTGTCCAACTGTTCTTCCAGAATCGTTCCGTCCTTGCCGATCAGGAAATTCACCCGGCGCGCAGCTTTGTATTTGTCCAGGTAAATGCCGTAGCGGTGGGTGGTTTCTCCGCCCCAATCACTGAGCAGGGGAAAGGTCACCCCGATTTGGTCGGCAAAGGCTTTGTTGGCAAACGGGCTATCCATGCTCACACCCAGGACCTGGGTGTCGGCAGCTTCCAGCTTTTGCAGATTCTGCTGGAAGTTTTTCATTTGCTGGGTTCAGCCACCGGTGAAAGCGAAGATATAGAAAGCCAGCACAACGTTCTTTTTGCCGCGATACTGGCTCAGCGTGACATCTTTCAGATCGTTCCCGTCGAAGTACTGCAGCTTGAAGTCGGGGGCAGCGTCCCCGACCTTCAGTGCCGGGCCGGGCGCGGCGGGCTTGGTGTCCGCGGCCCGAAGCGCAGGTCCAGCAAGCGCCGTGAGCAGAAACAAGGCTGCCCCGGCAAGGATACGTTTTCGCATCGGATTCACCCCGCTTTAGAAGTACCAGGTAATTATTGTCTCAGTAAAACGGAGGTAACGCCAGATGGTCGTGAGGCATTGCCTAAGCGCCGCAGAAACAAGTACATTTCTTTCATACACCCGTCTTGATGCGCGCTAGCTCTGAGGATATCTAGCGGCAGAGATCCTCGAGGACTTAAACCTGAAGGGAAGGCTCTTGAAAAGAAGCCAGTCGCCGGTTATCAGTTTCCAGCCCTCAGCGATCAACCCATTCTGCCCCGGCGGAGAACTCCGGCGCCTATGAGCCTGCGAACTCTCAACGACATCTTCCTCGCGGTGGTCGAACGAGATGATCGCGTTGTGATGATGCACCGGCAGCCGATCCAGTGGATTGCAGTTTCTTCGAGTGAGTTCTACCAAAATGTAGCCGGCGTCGCTGCTGCTCTATGCGAATGGGGCATTTCCAAGGGAGACCGGGTAGCCATCCTGAGCGAAAATCGTCCGGAGTGGACGACCACGGATTTCGCCTGCCTGCTCATCGGCGCAATCGTTGTTCCGATTTATACCACGCTTACGGGAGAGCAAACGGCGTACATCCTGCGGGACTCGGGCGCTCGCGTCGTCTTCGTTTCCAGCGAAAAGCAGTTTCTGAAAGTCAGCGGCATTCGGGACCAAACGGCCGTGGAGAGAATCGTGGTGATGGACGCGGTCGAGACGGCCCACGCGACGCATCTGCAGCGCCTGATGCGCGAGGGACCAAAGGAGCGCGATGCGCAATTTGATTCTACCGCACGCTCCGTGCGCCCCGATGACCTGGCCACCATCATTTATACGTCGGGGACAACCGGCACGCCTAAAGGTGCGGCGCTCACGCATGGCAATATAGCCTCGAATATCACCTATTCGCTTTCGGAGTTTACAGTGGGTCGGGGCGATATCAGCATTTCCTTCCTTCCCTTGTCGCACGTCACCGCCCGGCATGTGGACTTTGCCATGCTTTATCACGGGGTCACGCTGGCTTACGTTTCGTTCGTGGAACAACTGCCACAGGCTTTGTTGGAAGTGCGCCCCACAATCTTCGTCGGCGTGCCACGAGTGTATGAAAAGGTCCACTCCCAGGTGGATCTCAAGGCAAAAGGTTTTCCCAAAGGGTGGATCTATCGCTGGGCTTTGTCAGTGGGGCGCGCACACAAGCCGGAAGTGCTCGCGGGACGAAGGCCCACTTCCCTTGCCTGGAAAATCGCCGACCGGTTGGTTTATTCCAAGGTGCGAGCCGGCATGGGAGGGCGGGCCGAACTTTTCATTTCCGGAGGCGCGCCTCTGGGGCGCGAACTTGCCGACTGGTATGCCAATATCGGAATTCGCATTCACGAGGGTTATGGGTTGACCGAAACTTCTCCGGTCATCGCGGTGAACACTCCTAAGGCGCATAAGCTCGGCACCGTGGGCAAGCCACTCCCGAATATTGAAATACGCATCGCCGGCGACGGCGAAATTCTGGTGCGGGGTCCGTCCGTTTTTGAGAGCTACTGGCACCGGCCGCAGGAAACGCAAAATGCCTTCGTGGATGGATGGTTTAAGACCGGCGACATCGGCAACCTGGACGCCGACGGTTTCTTGTCAATCACCGATCGCAAGAAAGATCTGATCAAGACCTCGGGCGGGAAGTTCATCGCGCCTCAGCCGCTGGAAAATTCTCTCAAACACAATGCCATGATCGCCGAAGCTGTCGTTCTGGGGGAGAAGCGAAAGTTTCCCGCAGTCCTGGTTGCGCCTTATTTTCCGCTGCTGGAGGACTGGGCCCGGGCCAACCACATCGTCTTCTCATCCCGGCAGGACCTCATCGCGAACGACAAGGTCAAGGTGCTGTACGAAGGCATCATCCGGGATTTGAACCGCGATCTGGCCCGCTTCGAGCAATTGAAGAAGCTGGTGTTGATCGCAGAAGAATTTTCTCCGGAGAATGGAATGCTGACCGCCAGCATGAAGCTGAGACGAAAAGTAGTGGAAGAGCGGTATCGGCATCAGATCGAAGCGATGTACGAAGAAGCGGAGGTTGTGGGGGCAGTGTCGAAGTCCGATTAGGAACCAGGTTCTGTGATCATTTAGGCCAATCCTGCGCCCCGTGTAGGATGCGGAGGATTTCCACGGCGTCATTGCCCATGCGATAGACCGCAAGATACGGCAGGCCCACGCACACAAGCTCTCTCGTTAGGATTTGAAAGGGAGTAGTGTCAACCGCTGAAAACGAAACCGCCGGCTCCTGACAGGTACTTCAGGGCGCCGGCGGCGGTCTACTGCAACCTGAACGCTAGGTCTGAATGATGCGCGGAGTAATGAAGAAAATCAGCTCCTGATTCGAGGTCTGCACCGTTGTGAGTTTGAACAGGTTGCCCAGCCACGGGATGTTCCCCAGCAGCGGCACCTGAGACACGTTGATCGAGTTGTTGGTCTGAATCACACCGCCAATCACCACCGTTCCACCGTCGGTGACCAGAACCTGCGTGGTGGCCTGCTGGGTGATCAGTTCCGGGTTGCCCTGAATCGTGTGCCCGAAGTCAGGCGTCGTGTTCTCGACGTCTACGTTCAGGAAAATCGTGCCTTCCGAGGTGATCTGCGGAATCACCGTCAGCCGCAGGAAGGCGTCCACGTAGGTCACGGTGGGCGGGCCTCCTAACTGCGCCTGGGTCACGATAGGCACGCGCACGCCCTGCCGGACCAGGGCCTGGATGTTGTTTTGCGTCACCACGCGCGGGCGGGACAGGATTTTCAACAGCCCGCGCGATTCCGCCATGCTGAGAATCGCATCCACCCGCACCGCTGAGCTGGCATTGATGAATGTAAGGCCGCTGGTAGGCTGGGTAGGAGCCAGGTTGGAGAACAACGGGATTTGCACGCCCGTGGTCGGCGATGGCGTGGTGGTCCCGACGATCGGGTAACGCGGGGTGATGCCAAAAGTTGCAGTTGGGGAGGTGCCTACGGAATTCGCGCCGCCGATTGCACTTCCCTTATTGCCCCAACCAAACCCCAACTGGGTACCAATGTCGCGCGCGAAGCTGCGGGTTGCAGCCACCACGCGGGCTTCGATTTCCACTTCCTGGGTCTTGCGATCCAGTTGGGTGAGCAAACGGTCAATGTTGGGCATGACCGCCGGAATATCCGAAATGATGACGGCGTTGGTGCGGTCATCGGAAACCACGTCACCGCGCTGGCTGAGAAATTTCTTTACCGTGGGTACAACGTCGCGCGAGTGGGCGTAACTCAGGAAACGGGTAAAGGTAGTCTTGTCGACCGCCAGGGCCTCAGCTTCCTGCTGCGCCCGGCGGGATTCGGCTTCGTGTCGCAGCGTGTCCACGGTGGCAATGCGCAATACGTTGCCATCGAGCTGGCGCGCCAGGTCGTTATTCTTGAGAACGATATCCAGCGCCTGATCCCACGGTACGTCGTCGAGCACGATCGTCAGCTGGCCCCTCACGTTAGGATCCAGCACCACGTTCAATCCGCTGATCTCGTGGATCAGGCGGAAAAAATCCTTCAGGTCGACATCTTTCAGGTTGACCGAGATCGGTTCGCCGGTGTACTTGGGGCCGGTGATCGGAGTCACCAATTGGCTCTTCCCATTCTGCTCGGCAGCCAGATTGACGGCCGGTTGGATGGGAGCGGCTGACGTCGCCGGCGCAGCCTGAGCCTGCATGGACGCGCTCGGCGCCGGCAACAAGTTGCCTTCGGGCCGGTCCACGAATTTCGCTGCCGCCTCGATCGCGCGCGCGGGCTGCGCGGTCACCGCGGGCTGAGTTTGCTCGGCCGCGGTCTTCGGCTTGTAGGATGGCTCGACAAACACAAAGTCGTTGGCGGAAGTGGCGGACTGCTTCGACTTCCTGTCATCAGCCGGAACCGCGATCGCTGGTGCCGGTTTGTTCAACGCCGCTTCGTTCTTGACGGGAGGCAGGACCGCAGCAGCTTTGGGTGCTGCGGGGACCACCGCCTTGGCGCTGGCTTTGACCGGGGTCAGAGCCGGGTGCAGCTTGAGAATCACCTGGTTTCCAGCACCCGTCGCCAGTTCATATTGACACTTCTCCACCAAATCAACTACGACGCTGGTGGTGGGAGGCGTCTGGCCATCCATGCCAATCCGCACGCCTTTGATGCCGTCGCTGCCCACACTGATGTGGTTCTGCGAGGTGGCCGCCACGGTGTTGGGCAGAGTCACCAGAACGCGAGCCGGGGCATACAGCGCGCTGACACTCGGTATCACTTGCCCGCGGGCGGTGATCTGCACGCTGATACCGTCGTCCCCCCGTATCACGTCCACTCTCTGCACGGTGGCATGAGTGACGACGCCTGTGCTCGTGCTCTGCGTCTGACCGGCTGCCATCAGGACCAGGATGAGCAGCGGTAGAAAAATAGCCAGCAGTTGCTTTCGCATTTCCCTTCTCCCCACGGGCGTGCGCTTTGCCCGCCTCGTGATCTCTTCTGTCAAATTCATTGCTGCACCGGATCGCACCGGCCGCATCCCGAGCGTTATACCGCCGGGGTCACAATCTTCTTGGTAACGTCCCGCGTAAACGGCTTGCCTAGCTTGTCCTCAACCGTCTCCTTGAAGACGATTGAGTCTCCCGTAATCTTCACCACGTAGCCATTGAAGACGGGATCGTTTTCCCGCAGGAAATAAGCTTTGTCCAAAGCATTCACGACCACGGCAATCATGCCCGCATCCGACTTCACCACGCCTTTCAGGGCAATCTGGTCGATGGCCAGGCAGCGCTTCCCGGTGCTGCAGCCCGAGCCCGTCATGCTGCGGCTCACCACCGGACTGATAAACGGATCCCGCCGTCCCGCCGCCATGCTGATAGTCTTGGGCTTTTTCGAATCCACCGGAGTTTTCTTGTCCTCAACCGCAACCACCGGTTTGGGCTGCGCATCCTTGCTCACTGCAATGGCAGTGGTCTTCGTCGTCTTGGTCTTCCCTTTGCGCGTAGCCGATGTTTTGGGAGTGCTGGTTTGGGCTCTTGCTTTGGGCGCTACCGCCGGAGTCGCAGCTACGGCCGTGGCTGGTTTCGAGGGCTTATTTTGCGCTGCGGCCGACGCGGGTGCCGCGGCCGATTTCGACGGTATTGTCGCCGGCTTGCTGCCAGTGACCGCCTGCGGGCTCGCCGTCTGCCCCTGAGCCGCGGCCAGAGCGGCATTGGAGTCATTGGTCTGTTTCACCTGGACCGCGTGCAGGGTGTTTCTCGTGTTCTCGATGACGTCCGGGTTCTGCGCCCAGGCAGCCCCCATCGCCATGCCTAAGACAAGAATTGTAGTCGCCAGCTTCATAGGCCTCCCTTACCTTTTGGCCGGTGCGCCCGCGGGCGGCGCCAGGTCGTGACTAAAAAATGTGGTCGCCGAGCAGGTGGCCACGATGCTTTCGTTGGGCGCGTACTGGTACTGATGCTTCACCTTGGCCTCGGTGGGTTTCCGCGTGCTCGCGATCAGTACGTCCGAAATATTCACGATGCGTTCCAGATTGCCCACCCGGTCAAAGAAATTGAGCATGGAGTAGTAGGGCCCATCCAGTTCCATCTCGAAGGGCAGCTCGGTGTAGAACTCTTTGGGCGTGACCGGCTTGGCGGTGTAGCGCCGGATCTCGATGCCGGCCTTCAGAGCCTCGGAGTCGAGCATCTTGATAAAGCCATCGATTTCCTTCTCGTCGGGCACGATGCGGCGCTCAATTTCCAACTGCTGTTTGAGATTGGCCAGTTGCCGCTCCATGTCCTTCAGTTTCGGCGCATAGGACTGCAGCTCGGCATTTTCGTGCAGCTTAGTTTCCAGCGTCTGTTGCGCCTGGGCGTTGGCATCGCGCTGCGACTTAAACAAGCTGAAATGCAACCCCGCAGTGATTAGGACGGCTCCCAGCGCCAGGGCTGCCCATTGCTTGAGACCCGATAATTCGCCGAAGTTCCCCATATTTGACCGCCTCTAGGACTTCCCCTTCTCGCAGGTCAGCGTGAACTGGAAGGCCTGCATGTCTTTGATCTGATCGTCCTGATAAGTCTCTTTGATTTCAATGTTCTTGAAGTAGCCCGTCTTCTGCAGGTTCAGAATCAGCGAGGCGACGGCGTCGGTGCTCAGCGCCATGCCTTGAATATCCACGCTGGTACCCTGATCCTTCATGGTGTTGAGCCACACCGCCTCGGTGCTGTTGATGGTGTCACCGATGGTGTTGAGCAAGTTCACCGGGCCGGACTGGTTGGCCCGCAGCTGATCGATCACATCCACCCGGCGCTTGTAACTGTCCGCCTGGCGCTGCCGCTCCAGATACTTGGCCTTGACATCCGCCAGCCGCCGGTTTTCCTGCTCGGCCGTTTGCATCTTTGCCGCGATGGCCTGCTTCTCCTTGTCCAGCCGGTACCAGTGCATCAGGTTCACCGATGCAGCCAGCACGAGTATCACCAGGATCTTCACTTTCGGAGAGCCGGGTTCGCCCATCTCCATGACAGCCGCAGCGGAGACGGAGGCCCGCTTATTCTTCGGTTTTGGTGCTCCCAGCAGGTTGATTCGGATCATAGGTTTTCAAAACTCCTTAACGCCAAACCCACGGCAACCGCCAACTGGCCAGCGTTCTGCTCGATCAGTTCCACTCCCGGCCCCTCGGCTGGCGGCGCGATCCTCTGAAAAGGATTGAAGATCTCCACCGGCAGCGAAAACTCCTGGCGCAGCGCCTCGATCAGGCCGGGCACTTTCGAGGAACCGCCCGCCAGATAAATCTTCTCAATGTGCTCTCCCGCCGCGCTGGCGCGGAAGAAGTCAAAGGTCTTTTGAATCTCCAGCACAATGATCTCGGTCACCTGCTGCAGGATGGGCGTTTTGGCGTCTTCGCTGACCGTGCCCACTTTGTTGCCCAGTTTCAACGACTCGGCGTCATCGAAGCTCAGGTCCAATTCCTTCTGCAGCGAGTCGGTATATTGGTGCCCGCCCACGCTGACATCGCGCGGAAACAGGGGCGTCGTGCCCTTCACGATGTTGATGTTCATCACGCTGGCGCCCAGGTTCAAAAGCGCCACCACCTGGCCCGGCGCGGGCTCGTAGTTGTATTCGTAACAGTTCTGCAGCGCCAGGGAATCAATGTCCACAATAGCCGGGCTCTTGCCCGCCATCGAGAGTACGTTGGTGTAGTTCAGGATCTTGTCCTTCTTCACCGCCACCAGCAGCACGTCCATCTGCGGGTTACCGGCGTCCTCAGAGAGGATCTGGTAATCCAGGTTCACGTCTGCCAGATCGAAGGGAATGTGCTGGGCGGCTTCCTTCTGGATGGTATCGGCGAGTTCCTGGTCGCTCATCGAGGGCAGCGAGATCTTTTTCACAATTACCGAGTGCCCGCTCACCGCGGTGGCGACCGCCTTGGTCTTGATCTGATTGTCGGTGAAGAGCTTGGAAATCGCGCTCGAGACCGTGCCCGAATCCACGATCATGGAATCCACCACGATATCCGGAGCCAGCGGTTCCAGGCCCAGGTGCGCCACTTCCAGCCCGTCGCGCCCCTTCTTCAGTTCCACCGCCTTGATGCTCGAGGAGCCCACATCCAGACCAACAATTGCTCTCGATCCCAATCCAAACATGTGCCCACCTTTAGTAGCGCCGGCCTGACGCCGGCTCTAGGTTTCGCCCTACGGCGACCCGGCGGCCTTGCCAGCCGCCTTCGGTTTGTTCCTGCTTTTCGCCTCCATCTGGTTTGACTTCTCCTCCATCCACTGGTCCAGCTTCGATTTCTTGAAGCGCCAGCGGTTGCCCAGCTTGAAGGCGGGTATCTTTTGTTCGCCCACGTACTTGTACAGCGTGTCCGGACTCACCCCCAGATACTGCGAGGCTTGGCGAATGTTCATGACTTCACGCGAGTCGGCCATAGTTCGTCCCTTTCCACAGAATTGCTGCCCCGAACCAGGGGCAAAATTGGGAGAGAATTCCTCGAAACACTGCCTTCGAGTGAATTCAAGTGTCCCGAGCATATATCAACGGGAAGAAGCGTGTGGCGACGGGCAATTTCCGCGTTTTGCTGGGTTTTATGCCTGTTTTCTGGAAAGTAACCAGAGCGCAGTTGCAAGGGAGTTCTACAGGCTGTAGCCGTCGTAGATCATGCCACAATATGTAGTAGCGCTTGGACCAGGAATGAGGGCTTCTGAGGCGACCCATAACCAAAGTACTACAGACGGTACGAAGGTCGCGGACCGTGCGGAAACTCAAGAATCAGGGCCACTTAGGCACGACGCCAGAGGATACGAGGCGATAGGCTGACTAGCATCTCCTTCCGCCCATGCTTCTACTAAACGCTCGCCCTGAACTTGGCTCTACGCACCCAAACTCAGTGTATTGGGCGCGCCCTGTCTTTGAGCAGGCTTAGGATACCGGGAACTGTGCCATCCAACTTCTCACTTTTGCAACCCGGCCCGTTGCGGTAACCTGTGTTGCTCTTTCGAACGGAGGAAGGCTTGCGCTATCTCGATCGTCTGCAACCGCTGGCGCTGCTGGTTTTGCGAATCGTGCTGGGCGTGGTCATGATTGGCCACGGCTATGGCAAAGTATTCGGCGGCTTCTCGCACGTGGTAGAGATGGTCCGCCATCTAGGTCTGCCCGGCTGGCTGGCTTATCCCCTGGCAGCTACGGAGTTTTTCGGTGGCATCCTGCTGATCGCCGGCTTCTTCACCCGCTTCGTTTCGCTCGCCATGCTGATCGACATGAGCGTGGCCATCTGGAAGATCCATTGGAAAAATGGGCTGCGGGGCAACGGAGGATACGAGTTTCCACTGTGCGTGGCGGCAATCGCGTTTGCCCTGATTTTCTTCGGCGCGGGACCCATCGCGCTCGACCACATCCGCACCGGCGGCGGTGGTGGAAAGGCAAAATCAAGACCCGATTGAGTCCCGCAGCAACCGCTTGACGCCGCGAAAGTTTTGCTTTCTGGAATTCTGTGCTACTCTTCACCCCTCACAAAAAAGCTGTTTGGGAAATCCGGATTTCAACGACGCGGGAGGTCAGCCATGGGCCTTGGGAAACGTGCAGTCGCGGAATTCTTCGGAACTTTCTGGCTGGTGTTTGGCGGATGCGGCGCCGCCGTGCTGGCCGCGGGCTTCCCCACTTTCGGGATCGGTTTCGCCGGGGTCGCCCTGGCTTTTGGATTGACCGTCCTGACGATGGCATTCGCCATCGGACACATCTCGGGCTGCCACTTGAATCCTGCGGTCAGCACCGGGCTGGTCGTGGGCAAACGATTCCCGGCCTCCGAGCTGCTTCCCTACGTCATCGCCCAGGTGGTGGGCGCGGTGGCGGCGGCCGGCGTCCTGTATGTAATTGCCAGCGGATCGGCTAACTTCGACGTCAGCGCGGGCTTCGCTGCCAATGGCTACGGAGTGCACTCCCCCGGCGGCTATTCCTTACTAGCCGGATTGGTGGCCGAAGTCGTCCTGACTGCATTCTTCCTGCTGGTGATTATGGGAGCGACCGACAGTCGCGCACCCAAGGGCTTTGCCCCCATCGCTATCGGCCTTTGCCTGACCCTGATTCACCTGGTGTGTATTCCGGTGACCAATACTTCGGTCAACCCTGCCCGCAGCACCGGGCCCGCAATCTTCGTCGGCGGGTGGGCGCTGCGACAGCTCTGGCTGTTCTGGGTCGCGCCGCTCGCGGGTGGAGCACTTGGCGGCTGGATTTACCGGGCACTGTTTGCTGAGCCTTGATCTTCGGTGGAGAGTCTCCGGCAGCACCGTCCGATATGCACGGCGCAACCGGAGACATTAGACTACGGTGTGAGTACGAAGACCGTGCCTGCGCCCTGATTACCGCCGATCGCAGTCGTACTGTACAGCTTGCCAGCTTTATCGGACGCCAGTCCATAGTAGGGATTGGCTCCATCGGGCGTGCCGGTGAAGCGGTGGGCCACGCTCTCATTCCACTGGCCGTGGGAGAGGGCGAGTTTGAATACTATGCCGCAGTCGCATTTCGGGTCGCCGCCCATCGATGTGGTGCCGTAGAGGTTACCGGTCTTGTCGAAGAGAAGGGTGGTGGTCGTAGCGCCCCCGTCTTTGCCCCCCTGGAAACTGTATAGCACGCTTTCCGTCCAGTTGCCTTTCGAACCCCTGGTCAGTTTGAATACAGCACCAAATCCATTTGCGCCACCGTAATAAGTCGTGCCATACAACCTACCCTTTGCGTCAGCGATCAAACCGCCATAGGGAGAGCCGGCGTCGGGTTCTCCCTTGAAACCGTAAAGCGTGGTCAGGTTCCATTTGCCTCCCGAGACCGGCGACAACTTGTACACAGTGCCATAACCGGATGCGCCCTGGGTTTCGGTCACGCCGTAGAGATTACCGGCCTTGTCGAACAAAAGCGGGCCGAGTGAGCCGGTCGCGCCCTCGTTGCCTCCGGCGAAACTGTGGATCACCTTCTCTGTCCAGTGGCCGTTCTTGCCGTGTACCAGCGTATAGACGGTGCCGTCCGAATGGGTGCCGCCATCCGGGGTTGTCCCGTAAAGATTGCCCTTCTTGTCAAGAATCAACGGTCCACCGGGTCCGAACCCGTCATTGCCTCCGGCGAAACTATAGATCACGCTTTCGTTCCAGCCACTGCCAGAGGGCGACAGCTTGAAAACCGTGCCACAACCACCGTCGCAACTCGAGCCGGTACCCCCACCGACGGTGGTCCCGTATAGATTGCCGGACTTATCGAATATCACGCCGCCATGGGGATACATTCCATCGTTGCCTCCGGCAAAGTTGTACAGCACGCTCTCGGTCCAGTTGCCCCCGGAGGCCGGTGTCAACTGGAAGACCGTACCAAATCCGTTGGCGCCTCCCACGACAGATGTACCATAGGCATTGCCCGACTTGTCAAAGATCAGGCCGGTAGCAGGATTCCCGCCATCGCTACCACCAGAAAAGCTGTAGAGGACTTTCTCTTGATTGGCCGCCAACGCGCTGGTCACGGACATGATTGCCACGGCGAAAATCGCCGACGCCCACTTGATAGAACACTTTCCTTGCATAATTGATACCCTCTCAGGGACCGTTAGAATCAGAAGACAAGGTCATGCCGACCTGGCAACCGGGCTGGAATCATATCACTGAAACGGGCCAGAGGCGCCACTTTCAGAGAAGAGTTGACAGTCTCTTTACAAACCGGAATAAAGGCCCATGAGGACAGGGGAACTTTTATCCGGCACTGGTACTCGCGTTACTCAGTACTCCGCCAATTCCTTCATCGCCCGCAATAGATCCTCGGCCTGAGGCAAAATAGCATCCTCCAGAATCGGCTGATAGGCGACGAAAGTGTCCTTGGCAGCCACGCGCCGCACCGGCGCATCCAGGTGATCGAATAACTGGTCGGCGATCCGAGCCGCGATCTCCGCGCCATAACCCCAGCTCAGAGAATCTTCGTAGGCCACGATCACCCGGTTCGTCTTACTCACGGACGCCGCAATCGTCTCCCAATCAAAGGGATTGAGGCAGCGCAAGTCGATCAGTTCCACCTTGACTCCGTGCTCGCGCTCCAGTTTCTGCGTGGCTTGCAGTGCCCGCGGAACCACTGCGCCGTAGGTAATCACCGACAAATCCGTTCCCGGCTGCACTACCTTCGCCTTGCCAAACGGGATCATGTAATCCGGCCCGGGATACGGTGCGCGGCCAAAGGTTTCGCGATACAGTCGCTTGTGTTCGAGGAACAGGACCGGATCATCGCAGCGGATCGCGGTGCGCAGCAAGCCGGCGGCATCCAGCGCATTTGACGGGAACACGACCCGCATCCCGGGAGTATGCGTGAAGATGCTTTCGCCGCATTGTGAGTGATAGATCGCGCCGCCGGTGAGATATCCGCCAATCGCGACCCGCACCAGTGCGGGCGCGGAGAAACCGTTGTTCGAACGCCAGCGGATCAGGGGCAGCTCATTGCGCAGTTGCATCATCGCCGGCCAGATGTAATCGAAGAACTGAATTTCCACGACCGGCTTCATCCCGCGCGTTGCCATGCCGACGGCGCGGCCCACGATGTTCGCCTCTGCCAGCGGCGAATTGAACACGCGGTCCGACCCGAATTCGCCTTGCAAGCCGGAGGTCAGCTTAAAGACGCCGCCTTTGCCCTTGATCAGCTTTTCCTGTAGATACTGTTCCCGGCTGCAATCGGCCACATCTTCGCCGAACAGCACGATGCGCTCGTCCCGCCGCATCTCGTCGCGCAGGGTGGAGTTGATGAGATCGGCCATGGTCTTGGGAGCGGGCTTCTTGCCATCTCCCGCCGTCTCCGGGGCTGCGGCGGGCCGGGTGTCGAATGCGGGCGAAGTGGGATCCAGATCCGGCGAATAAACGTAGTTGGTGATCGAATCCGGCGTGGGTAATGCCGCCTCCAACGCCTCATCCACCGCCGTCTGCAACTCGTCTTCGACCTGCTTCTCCAGGCTGTTGATACCGTTCTCGTCGAGAATGCCTTCGCGGATCAGAAACATTTGCATGCGCGTGATGGGATCGCGGGCCGCATCCCGCTCGCGTTCGGTGTCGGGCCGGTACGCCCGTTCATCATCGGAGAGCGAATGCGAATAGGGCCGGATCACATGCGCATGAATGAACGCCGGCCCATCCCCGGCGCGGCAATGAGCAACCGACCGCGCAAACGCCGCATAGGCCGCGACCGGATCGGTGCCATCCACTTCCTCAAAATGAAAATTGGGAAAGCCGGCGACCAGCCGCGAAATATTTCCACCTGCGGTCTGCACTTCTACCGGCACTGAAATCGCGTATTCGTTGTCCTGCACCACGAACACCACGGGCAGCCTGCGATTGGATGCAGTATTCATCCCCTCCCAGAACTCGCCTTCGCTGGTGGTGCCGTCGCCCAGCGAGACGTACGTAACCTCGTCGCCATGGAACATCACATCTTTGAACTGGCGATAGTCGCCCGCGACTTTCTTGGCGGATTCCTGATGACCTGTGAAGTAACGTCCAGCTTCGGCGCACCCCACCGCCTGCAGGACCTGCGACCCTGTCGGCGACGACTGCGTAACCACGTTCAGCTTGGGAAAGCCCCAATGGGAGGGCATTTGCCGGCCGCCGGATTGCGGGTCATCCGCGGCGCCAACGGCCATCAGCAGCATCTCGTACGGTGTGGCGCCCAAACTCAGACACAGCGCGCGATCGCGGTAGTAGGGATAAAACCAGTCGTAGGCCGGCTTCAGGGCAAAGGCCGCCGCCACACCCACTGCCTCATGGCCAGCGCCCGAAATCTGAAAAAAGATCTTCTGCTGGCGTTTGAGCAGGATCTCCCGGTCGTCCAGGCGGCGGGAGGTGTACATAATCCGGTAGGCCTCGATCAACTGGTCGCGGGAAAGACCCTCGTAGTTCCTCCCCGCCTTGAGACTCTCGGCCGCGCCCGCTGGTTTGGAATCCGTCTTAGTTGCCATCCGGTTCACATTGTAAACCGGCGGCGGCGGTTGGGAATAGCCGTCAACAGTCAGCACTCAGCAATTAGCCAGTTCAGCACCTGGCACCGGCTGATTGCTGAATGCTGAGTGCTGACAGCTTCCTCAAATCATTTATCCTGAACACACATGACCAAATTCCACCGCCAATTCGCCCCTGACCAAATCAAGCTGCTGATCTTTGACCTCGACGGCACCCTGATCGACTCCCGCCTGGACCTGATCCATTCGGTCAACGCCATGCTCCGGCATTTCGGGCGCCCCGAACTCCCCGGCGATGTGATCGCCTCCTACATTGGCGACGGAGCCCCCATGCTGGTTCGTCGCGCCCTCGGAGATCCCAGAGATGAAGGCTCTGTGAAGGAAGCGCTGGAATATTTCCTCGGTTATTACCGAGTTCATAAACTCGATCACACCCACGTTTACGAGGGCGTAAAAGAAATGCTGGTGGCCATTCGCAATGCCAATGGGGTCCGGCGTCAAATGGCTGTGCTTTCCAACAAGCCGGTCATCCCCTCGCGAGCCATCGTGGAGGCGCTCGGGCTGGCTGAGTTCTTCATTCATGTCTACGGGGGAAACAGCTTCGCGACCAAGAAACCCGACCCGCACGGTGTTCAGACCATCCTGCGGGAAACGAAAACACGGCCTGAAGAAGCGCTGATGGTGGGCGATTCCTCCATTGACGTGATCACGGGCCGCAACGCCAGCTTGTGGACTTGCGGCGTGACTTACGGCTTCGCCCCCCATACCCTTTGCGAAGCTCCACCCGATGTTCTCGTGGATAGCCCGCGGGAACTGGAGGAACTCTTTAAATAGGTCTCCGTGTGCTCTGTGTCCTCAGTGGTTAACGCTTTTCGCGTGACGTTCCGATAAACTTCCTTCAGGAATGAGCGACCCGACCAACGCCTTCACTCCCTCCGAACTGCGTAAATTGCGCAGCCTGAAAAATCCCTATGGAATTCAGCGTTTCCTTGACGACATGCCTTACCACTTAGAGGATACGGCCTGGTCTCCGCGCCGGGTCTTACGCGAAAACACCAGCCACTGTTGCGAGGGCGCTATTTTCGCCGCCGCGGCATTGCGGGCAAATGGCTTCCCTCCCCTGTTGCTGGACTTCGAGGCCGAGCACGACACCGACCATGTCCTCGCTGTCTATCGCGTGAATGGACATTGGGGTACGGTGGCCAAATCCAACTACAGCGGGTGCCGGTATCGCGAACCCGTCTATCGTTCCCTGCGCGAGCTGGCCATGAGCTACTTCAACCTGTATTTCAATATGCGGCGGGAGCGGACGCTGCGCACGTTTTCCCGGCCGGTGAACCTCGCCCGCTTCGATCACCTGCAGTGGATGACCACCCAGGAGCCGGTCTGGTTTATCGTGAACTATCTGTTCGAGATCCACCACTACAAGCTGCTTCGTCCGGCAATGATCAAGCGCCTGCATCGGGTGGATGAGAGATTGTTCCAGGCCGAGTGCCTGGGAAAGGCCGCCAGGCCGCGGACATGGCTGCGAGATTAGCGTTTCTCGGGCGGGCAACTTCGTGGAACCATCTGGGTTCAAATCCCGTAACTATGCTCGTGCACCCCAGACGCGTTCTGATCGTTTTTATGGCCTTCCTATCGTGGGCTGCGTTTGGCCAGGAGAACACTTCGCCAAATCCGCCAGTTGACCCAGTGCCTGTCGCAGCTCCCGCGCCGCCCCTTTCCGAGGACCAGATTCGCGAACTCATTCGCCAGACTGCGGAAAAGGACATGGAGAACGACAAACGGCAGCGCGACTACACCTACATTCAGCGCGAGGAAGAACACAAACTCGACGGCAAGGGCCAGGTGAAGTCCACGGAAACGAAAACTTCCGAGATTATGGAACTTTACGGCGAACCGGTCGAACGCCTGATCGCCAAAGACGACAAACCTCTCTCCGACAAAGACGCCAAGAAGGAAGAAGAGAAACTCCAGAAGCTGATTGAGAAACGCAAGAACGAATCGGAAGAGGACCGGAAGAAGCGCGAGGGGAAAGAAGAAAAAGAGCGCGAACAAGACCGCCAGTTTGTGCGTGAAGTCGCCGATGCCTACAACTTCCATCTGGCAGGCCTTGAATCTCTAGCCGGGCGCGACACTTACGTCATTGATGGCGAACCGCGCCCGGGCTACCAGGCGCACTTGAAGGAAGCCAAAATCCTGCCTAAATTCCGTTTTCGCGCCTGGATCGACAAAGACGAATCGCAGTGGAAGAAGCTCGACATCCAATGCATCGACACAGTTTCCTTCGGGCTTTTTCTGGCGCGGTTCCACAAGGGCTCGCGCATCATCATCGAGCAGACTCGCGTCAACGACGAGGTCTGGCTGCCGCAGCACGTGGCCGTGAAGATCGATGTGCGCGTCGCCCTGCTGAAAGACTTCAACGTCGAAGACGATATCTCTTACCGCGACTACAAGAAATTCCGCACGGATACGAAGATCATTCCACTCGGTGAAGTGTCGGAACAGCACTAGACCCTTGTTGAAAGATCCTGTGTTTTGTCATCCCGAGTGTCGCGCCGAGACCGAAGGTCGAGCCCCGAGCGAAGCCGAGGGGGAGGGATCTGCAGTTCTTCACAATTCAAGGAGAACTGCAGATTCCTCGTCGCTCTCGCTCCTCGGAATGACAAGACTTTAGGTTTTTCAACAACACTCTAAGCGTTGGCTCAAATCGGTGTGAACGTCTGAAACGAGAGGTGGCCGGGTTATCTTCCGATAGGCCCGGCCACCGCTTGAGTGCAGAGTTCTAACTCACCGTTAAAACAGCAGCTTCACGGACAACTGAATACTCCTCTGGCCGCCGCCTCCGAGCACCGGATTGCCGATGCCGACGTCGGTGGTCGCAGTGATTGGCATATAGCCCACGCTGCGTCCTGTCTGCGGATCGATACCGGTCGAGGCGATCAGGCCGCTCGGCGCCACAGCACCGCGGTTCGGGGCCATGTCCGCAAAGAATGCCGGCATCAGCGGGTTGGTGAAGTTGGGATGGTTCGTGAGATTGAAGAAGTCCGCGCGGAGCTGCAGATTCAGGCGTTCGGTAAGCGCCGTCGCCTTACTCACGGCAAAGTCAAAGTTGCGGTAGTTGGGGCCGAGGAGCGAGTTGCGCCTCAGAGTGCCGTAATGCCGCGTTCCCGGCTGGCAGGAATCGGCGTAACCGTCAAGAAGATTGCCCGCCCAGTTGTAGTTGCATGGGACCGCAAACGAATTCAGATTGAGGAATTGGCCCGGGTTACTGTAATTGTACTGAACCGGACCGACCACATCCGGCCGGTCATAGAACTCTGCGCCACCGCTGTAGTCATCCACGAAGTTGTTGTTCATGGAGAAAGGATGGCCGCTCATCAGCGTTAACACGCCGCTCAGCGACCAGCCGCTACCCGCCTTGCCCAGCGAATTCCACTTGGGGAAGTCGTAGGTGCTCGACCATACGAACCGGTTGCGCACGTCGTAGTTGGAAGCAGCCTTATCTGGCTGAAGGTTGTTGCTGTCCTGCGGCTGAGCTGCATTCGGCACAAACTCCTGGCTGTCGCTTGCCGTGTCGATGGAGTGCGCCCAGGTGTAGGCAATCTGGTGGGTGAAACCGTGCCAGTTGCGCTGGGTAAGTGAAACCTGCATGGAGTTGTAGCTCGATGTCGCGGAAGACTCGAGCTCGTTGACATAAAAGGGTTGGAACGGCTCCAGCGCACTCATGTTAGCCAGGTTCGAGTACTTGCGCAGAAAACCATCATTGATGCAGTTGCAGGCCAGGTCAGCAGCCGTAACCTGCGCATTCGTCGGCTGGTTAAGATCGCGCAGGCGGAGCAGTTTGCGGCCCATTGAGCCGACGTAGCCCACTTGCAGAACCGTGTCCTTGAACAACTGTTGCTGCAGGTTCAGGTTGAAGTTGTACACGTAAGGCGTCCGCATGTCCTTGGGTACAGTCGAGACGTCGCTGGTGACGTCTCTGACGAAGATCGGCGTATCGGGCTGGATCACCGGAGGACCGGTGTTGGTCGGCTTCATGATGAACACCGGTGCGGAGCCGAATGGATTGTAGGCAGTTCCGATATTGAACGAGTTCAAGTAAATTTGCCCGGTAAAGGCGTCCTGCGAAAAATCGTCGTAGAACACGCCGAAGCCGGAGCGGACCACCGTCTTGCCTTTGCCCGTCACATCCCAGGCAAAGCTCAGGCGGGGAGCAAAGTTATTGAGGTCCTTGTTGTACAGCGGGTTCCTCGCCACGATTCCCACCGCGGGATCATACGCCGACAACAGCCCGTTGGCTTCGTGAATCACGCCGAAATAATCCCAGCGTAAGCCTGCATTCATGGTCAGGCGGTTGGTCAACCGAATGTTGTCCTGGACGTACAGTCCATCGCTGTTCTGCATGGCGTCGCGGTTGGTATTGCCCACTTGCTGGCGGCTCGAATAAAGGACGGTGCTGGCCAACGTTCCTGTGAGCATATCGGAGAGGTTGTTGAAGACCAGAATACCGCGTGTGCTGAAATCGTTGAACGAGGCCACCGAGGTGCGGCGGAATTCGTAACCCGCCTTCACATTGTGCTTGCCGAAGGTCCAACTGTAATTGTCAAAAAACTGCCAGTTGGTGTCCACGCGATTGCGTGGGTTGGAATAAGGAGAGGAGCCCAGGTTTGAAAGCTGACCGAAGCGGATCGTCGGCAATCCGTAATCGTTCGAGTTGGTGACGCCGTTGTCGAGATGCAGCGATGTTTCCGGATTCCCGAACACGCTGGCATCGGCGGGAAAAAAGCCGTTGCGATACCGGTTCCAACCGAAGCGGGCTTCGTTAGTCTGGTTCGGCTTTACCACTGTCAGAAAACTGATCGAAATCAACTGGGTGCGAATCGGAGCGACCGTATTGGTCCCCGGCATGTTGTTGCCGCCGGCCAGCCCGAGCGGAAAGCTCTGCGTGCTGTTGCCGAAGAAGTAGCGCCCGCTCAGTTGGTTCTTTGTGCTGATGGTCTGGTCGATCTTAACGATGAAACTGTCGAGGTTGTTGTAGGCGGGAACAGGATCGGCGGAATTCGGAGATCCCGCCGCGGCGCCGGCAATATTGGGCAGCGGCCAGATATTCTTTCCTCCCGAACAGTTTCCGTTGGTATTGCAAAAATTGAAAAGGTTCAACATGACCGGGTTAATGATCCCCGGCGCTTGACCCTGAATGCAGTTAATGACGGACGTTGTGCACTTGGTGGGATCGCCGCCAATGGCCGCGATGGCTTGGGCATAGTCATTGGCCTGAGTCGCACTTGAGGAACCGCTGTTGAGCGTCGGCACCACGTTCAGCGACGTGATCGCCAGCCCCTCACGCTGGCCTTCGTACGCCAGGTAGAAAAACGTTTTGTCCTTCACGATCGGACCACCGAGAGCGCCGCCAAATTGATTGTTCCGGAAGGCATCTTTGGGATCCGGAGCGAAGTTGAAATAGTTGCGCGCGTTCAAGACACTGTTGCGGAAATCCTCGTAGACGGTGCCGTGCAAGCTGTTGGTGCCGCTCTTGGTGACAATGTTGACCACCGCGCCGGAGTTGCGTCCATACTCTGCTTCAAAGTTCGACAGAATCTTCAGTTCGCCCACGGCGTCCAGCGGCAGAACCGTGCCCGGCGTGCCGAAAACGCCGCCCTGGTTGATGGCCGGCAGGTTGCGATAGCCGTCGTTCATGTCCGTGCCGTCGAGCAGGAAGTTATTGGCCCGCCCGCGGCTGCCGTTGGCGCTGAACAACCCGTAGGAACCCGGCGAATCGCCCGCCCCGTGCGGTTCACCGGCCGTGCCGGGCACCATGATCAGGAGCTTGGTGAAATCGCGGCCATTGATGGGCAGATCCACCACCTGCTTATCCTCGAACTGCCCGCCCAGGGTGTCGCTCGTGGTCTCCACCTGGGGAAGGGCTTCGCCGGAAACTTCTACCTGCTCGGAAACCTGGCCCGGCTTGAGGGCAACGTCCACGCGGCGTTCCGCGGCGACGTCCACCGACACACTGCTGGTCACCGAGGTCTGGAAACCAGCCTGCGAAACCGTCACCGCGTAGGTGCCCAGAGGCAACTCGGTCACCACGTAGTCGCCACTCGCGGTCGTCTGGGTGGTGCGCTCCAGGCCGGTGTTTACGTTCTTCACCTTGACCGCTGCGCCTGACACCACCGCCCCCGATGGGTCCGTTACCGTTCCCAGAATGGTGCCGCGAAACGTCTGGGCCACCAGTGTCGCCGCCGTCAAAACAACAAAAGCGAGGATCAGCCTCAACTTCATCATCATTCTCCCCTTCCCCTCCAAGCCGTTAAGTACACCGATAGCGGTGCGAACTTGGCATTTAAGTCCAGTATTTTCTTCGCTATGCCAACCTTAAGATAGTGGCTCACAAATCCGCAAGAAAGTAAGTGGCTCCCGAGGAACCCTTTTTCGGGAACAGGCATTGTAGCGCAAGTGCGATACAAAGCAAGTGAGAATGAGGCTTACCGGTAGGCACCGGCTTGAGCTCGAATCCTCCCAAACAGATACCAATCCCCTCCACACCGCCTCAATACTGGCTTGGATTCTCGGCGTAGCGGCGGAAAAAGCTGTCGGCCTTCCATTGTGGACGCTGGTTGCTGTCGGCTACCGAAATCATCAACCCACGAATGATTTCTTCGTACTGCGCGGCCGCCGATAGATCCACGGGTTGGTCGAGGTCGTCGGATGGCGCGTGATAGCGGTATGTAAGCCAGTCCTTGAACAGCTTCTTTTGTTCCGCAGACCCTGGCTCCGGGGCAATGTCGATGGCCAGCGCGGGAATTCCGTGGCGAATGAAGTTGTACTGGTCGCTGCGGACGAAAACATTCCTCTGCGGCTCGGGATCAGCCTGCACTTGGACACCGCGCGCCTCGGCCACCTTCCGCGCCTCATCGCCCAGATCGGATTCGGCCAGGCCCAGCACCGTGAGCACCTTCAGCGGAACGATGGGCAGGAACATGTCAACATTAATATCCGCGACCATCGCTTTCGGAGCGACCGTGGGGTAGGCAGTGAAGTACCTGGAGCCCAGCAGTCCTTTCTCTTCGCCGGTGACGAAGACGAACAGCAACGAGCGTTTTGTCCGCTCATGCGCCTTCTTCATGGAGGCGGCGACATCGAGAAGTACGGCGCATCCGGAAGCGTTGTCCATGGCGCCGTTGTAGATGCGGTCGCCGTTGACCGGCTCGCCGATGCCGATATGGTCAACGTGCGCCGAGAGCACCACATATTCGTTCTTCAGTTCATGATCGCTGCCCGGTAGCACGGCAATCACGTTGGCCGATTCCACCTCCTTCTTCTCGACCTTGGCGATAGCCTTGATCGAAACCGCCAGCGGAAAGCGCGGAAGCTGTTTGCGCTCTTTGGCCAGGGCGACGATCTCCTCGAAGCTGTGGCCGGAGCCGGCGAAGAGTTGTCCGGCTTTGGCAGGATTGAAGGTGACAGAAAGCTTCTCGCCTTCAGTAGTCTCGAATTTCGGGTCGGCCAATGCCATGCTCACGTGCGTGCGGTTCAGCGAGAGCCGGGCCCAGGGAATATCCGAGGACGCAGGATTGGGAATACTGACAACGCCTACGGCTCCGGCTTTGTGCAGTACTTTCCAGCGCTCGGTGGAAGATTGATAGTGCGCCGCCAGTGGTCCCGGAATGTTGGACGGGGCAGCCGAGACCACGACTGCCACTTTGCCCTGCAGGTCCAGGCCCGCCAAGTCATCGTAGTTCTGTTCGGGGATGGTCAATCCGTATCCCACAAACACTAACGGGGCTTGCACTTCAGGTGCGAGATCAGTCCTGGTGCCGAAGTTGGCGTCCTCTCCTAGAACAAGTGGCTCGGTTTTACCATCGCGGACAAGAGCCAGCCTCGAATCTTTCTCGACGATCTGCCGGGCCTGAAATTTTACCGATTGATAGAATTCATCGGTTCCGGCGGGTTGCAGCCCTGCCTTTTGCAATTGATCTACCAGGTAGGCTTCCGCCTGGCGCAAAGTGTCGCTGCCGGTTTCGCGGCCTTCCATGTTGTCCGCTGCCAGAACCTTGATGTATTCCCACCAGGTCTTGCCATCAAAGTGCTGTTGGGCGGCAACCTGGGACAAGGCGGAAATCGCGAGCAGCAACAAGAGCAGGAATAGAGCTTTTCGATACATTCAGATACCTCCGGGAACGTGAGGTGAATAAGAATAGCAGGAATTGCCGTCAGACGAGAATCATGTGAGGGAGGGGGGACGCTACGCTACATTGAATTTCCACAGCCATGTCGAGCGTGCCATACGCGCTTAGGCAAGATGGACACAACATTCCAAGAGCGGCGGTTAAGAGATTGGCGGTTTCGCGGATGGCGCAAAACTAGCAAGGCCACTCTTGATGAAAACTGGGGCCGAAGTACCCAAGTATAAAGCGCCAAAGATGTGAACTTCCTTGAAGCCATACGCAACCGCAATACCGCCTCCCGCTAATGCCATCAGGAAACTCATTATCCAATAACGCTTATCCCGTGTGCGTTTGACTCGCGCAGTTGGGTCAACCCGACTCTCCTGATACAAGGTCAGAAACTCCCCTAGGAAGCCGCCAGCAGTGGCGACCAGGAAAATCTGCCACCATGTTGTGAGAATCATCTTAGGCGATACGGCGACGCCCATGGAAAGGTAATCCCATACCTTGTCGATGAATTTTTCCTCGGGCGGCTCAGTCCTTTCAATTAGCTGGTAGATTGGCCCGGATTTCTCTGAAACTGCGGTTCGGATTAGGTCGCGATGGGACTGCAGGATTTCCTTGACCCTCGCGAAGGCGACTCCAGTGTCTTCGGCAATTCCGGTAATGGTGCGCCAACCCCAGCGCGGATCGTCGAGAGCTTTGAATACTGACCGCTCCTCCTGGCTGGCGTTAGGGCCGAGTTTTTCTGTCCAAACCATTTGGCTACCTCCCTCCTAAACAGGGAAATTATCGACCGAGGGGGAAGCTACGTGAACTTACGAAAGTTACCACAAACACCCATCAGTACGCAGCACTTTCTACGCCGCCGTTCCCTCATTATGACGAATCATCGAAGTCACCTCGTGTCAATACTTTGTCAAACTTGGCGCGGGTCGTCTGTGACAACCGCCACGCATCGGAATAACGGTAATTCGACGACGCTTTCGGCGCGCGGGTTCAAAGCACTCCCGAGAAGGGTGCTCTTTGCAAGGCGGGAGGTTGAAAATTCCGCTAGAACGTAAACGCCACGCCGCCACGAACCGCGCGGGCCGACTGCACCAGGTACACGGTGTGGCCGTCGTGGCCGAGTACCGGGACGTATCCCTCAGCCAGGAGGTTGCGCACATCCACGATGGCTTCCACGTGGCCGGGGAAAAAGCCGGTTCCAGGAATGGGCTGGCGGAAGAAGAGACTGAGATAGGGACTGGCCTGTCCAGCCGAAGCATTGAACAGATCCACCGGGGTTAGAGCTTCTCCGTTGATCCAACGGTAGGAGGCAATCCAGTGGGTTTTGGATCCGGGGAGAACGCCGCTGAACTTCCCCGCCACACTTTGACGATTTCTTGCCACCATCCATTGCCGCGCATCTGTCAGATTTACGTCCGGCTTCGCCATGTCGAGGACGCCGCCATAGTCGTAGTCCAAAGTCGCCGTCACGCTCGCCGCCAGCTTACGCTGGGCGACCACTCGCACTCCTCGCGTCCTGAGATCACTTCCCTGATAGGTAAACGTGCCCGAGTAGATGTCGGGCAACACTTCGCCGCCGTCGGTGGTGAATTCTCCGATCCCGGTCAGCGCGGGATCCGTGATGCGATCCGAATACAAAGCCACCTGCAGGTTGTTGTTGCCCATGCGGCGCGAAAGCGAGATTTCCTGGTGATGCGCCCGCTCGACGGTCGAAGAATAGGAAGCCATGCTCACTCGCGGCCCGGACTCGCTCAAGTCCGCAGGAGCAGAGTCAAAACCCTTGTCCATGCGGCTGTCCGGCTCTGATGTGGCGTAGCTGTACTCCACAATCGTATTGGGAGAAAGATGCAGGTCGGCTGATCCGAACGGACGAAAAGCTGTGACCCGGCCCATGAATTGGACCGTCTGCAGTTCGCTGCCAAACTTGAGTTCCAGAACGTCACCCAAGGTAAAAGCGTCGGATGTGGTGAGGGCAAGTGCCTGCAATGAATGCAGGCTGGCGTCCGGCGCCGGCAAGTTGCGCATGGTTAAGGCAAACTCCGGCTCGGATCCATCGTCCATCTTGTGGCTGTAGGAGGCGCGCAGAACCGCAGCCGGCGAAACCGCCCCGTATCCCACATTCCCCCGCAAGCCAATTGTGTCGGAAGAGAAGATGGACCGCTGTACCGAGAAACCGGTGCTCATATCAGAAGCGCTGCCAAATCCCTCCGACGGCGACCCCGCCAGAAACGATAACGTTCCTTTCACGTCATGCTTATTCGTCACAGACTCGGAGGCTACGACCTGGGAATGATCGTCTACTACGCGCAGGATGGGACGGTTCGAGGCGGAACGAAGCACCCACTTCCAGTCTTCCTCTTCGGCAGGACCGCGTCCCGGCGCCAACTGAATGGCCTCGAACAGGGTAGCCAGGGTCACATTGACGACCACTTTGCCGCCGGCATTCAGCCCGATGCGCTCGCGCAACGCCGGAAGAAAGGAAGGAGCAGAAACTTTGATGCTATAGATGCCGGGCAGCAGGTCTGCGGCGGAGTAGAAGCCGTTCTCATCGGTGAACAGCTTGAAGGTCCGCGCTGCCGAACCCAGAACTTCGACCATGGCTCCCATTTGCGGGACGCCGCTGGCGCTGCGCACGTATCCCGAGATGGTGCCCGGCCGGTCCGCAGCCGACAGCGAAAGCGCCAGGCCCAGCATCCCCACCAAGAACCCGAGCTTATGGAGCATCACTCCACCACCTCGCGGGAGATCAAGCCCCCGGCTTATTCGACGGCGAAGGTCGCCGTGGGATCCACCGTTTGCTTGGAAATGTTGTCATTCACCTTGATCTGAATGCGATAAACGCCTGGATCAAGGTTGGCGGCCGAGAGCGTTTTCTGCAGGGTCACCTGGTCGCCGATATTCCCCATCGTGTCCGTGGATTCTACGGTGTGAATCACGGGCTTGTTCGTCGTCGCATTGACGACATTGTATTCCACCGTGGCCGACGGCTTGTGTGTCTTGTCGTCCACGCTGAGATTGTATACCTGCATCCAGAAATTCAGCTTCTGATTGCGGTTAAACATAATTGGCTTGCCGTCAGAGGTCGGCACGCGCGGCCTGACCTTGGTGGCCCCAATTACGAAGTTCCCAGTGCCCACGTTCTTGGCCGCCACCGGCTCCATCACATCCGCCACGATCAAGGAAGAGGTCTCAAGACGATCGTCCGCGAAATCCGGGACCTGGATGCCTTTGCTCCAGGTGCCCTTGCGATCGCCGTTCACATCCTTCACCACGATATCGACACGATAGCGGCCGGGTCGCAGCGGCAGCGCTTTCCAGTACACCTGCGAATTCTCCGCTGCCTTGGCCAGCAACTCCGCCGGAATGTCGGCTTGCACGGTGTCCTCAAAGGTCTGCGCAATTTTTCCGGTCAGTGTAGTCACCCGGCCGAAGATATTCACTGTGCCGCGCTGGATTCCATCCTTGTTGACGAAAGTGATGTCGCGGTTCTTCAGTTGAATGGTGACCGGAACCAGTACCGTATCACTGGTCACTTTTACGAAATCAGCAAGCACGTCAAACGGCATCAGGTTGTAGGAAATCTTGTGGCTGACCACCTCTTCCAGATCTTTGAATTTCACTGGCGGCGGGGCCTGCAGCTTGGCAAATTGTTCCAGCCGGTCAAACTCTTTGCTGGCCTGCAGCCCGCTCTCCGGGCCAGCTCCCAATCTTTCCAAGCCGCCGTTAAAACGGCTTGTCTTGCTGGCCATCCCCATCTGCTCGTAAAGAGTAAGACCGCCGTTGGGGGTGTTCAGCAACGCGTCTTTTTCCGAGCGGTCGACCGTCATATGGAAGTCCCCGCACATGCAGGGGTCCACAAACTCGATAATTACCTCCTGCCCGATCTCTTCCAAGTAGCGATAGCGCCAATCCTCGAAGGGATATGTGGAGGTCTCGCCGCCGCCTTCTTCCAAGGGCCGTTCATAGGTTCCACCGGAAGGGTGCGCTTCAATTTCATCCGGCGGTCCGTACACGATGTAGATTCGGCCGCGGTCGCTCTTCCAGCCGGGAATTCCAGCGGCGAAATGCTCATTGGCATACGCGATGCGCCGGTAATGCTCTTCCTTGAACTCGTTTTCTTCGGTATCCGGGGTAGGATCGCGGCGCTGCCAGAACGCCTCGATAAACTGGTCGCGCTCTTCGTCGTTCGAAAGTTGCTTGAACGCCTTGCGCTCTTCATCAGAAATGATGTAGATCACGTCCTCGTCCAGCCACTTCTTGTAGGTCTTACTTAGTTCCTGTTTCAGCGCTTTGGCGTTTTCTTTCTTTTGCTTTTCGCTGAGCGGACGCTTGAGCGGATCGGCTTGCTGAGAGTCTTGCGCCGGAGAGGCTCCGGAAGCAGCCTGATCGCCCGCACCGGCCTTGCCCTCCTGCTGCGCTGCCGCCAACCCGAACCCAAACAAGGCAACGAGTAGAGACAGGCAGAGACAGAAACGGCGTAAACCTACCTGGAACATAGAAGGGCACTCCTCACATACACATGTACACAACATTTTATGTCTTCAGACACTTGAAGGCAAGGCAAACCGCTATCGGGTAGTGGCTCAGTTTGATTTGTCATCCCGAGCAAGCGTTCTTTGCGACGCAAGAATCGCGCGTTTGGCTCGCTTCCATACCAAACTGAGCCACTACCGGCTATTGCCTGAACTAGTTGTAGGATGCGGCCAGGGTTGCTTTTGGGTGTCAGGAAATTTTGCCGAGTCCTCCCTGGGTGCAAGATTCTGCACCCCCTCCCGCCCAGAAGGTATACTTCTCCGCGAAGGCTGGCCGGCGTGCCCGCCGTTGGATCAGCGCGCTCACAGCCAACTTGGGAGGAAGCCGTGCGCAAGCCCATCATCCTATTCTGTGTCATCGAGTTAGCGTTGCTAACCTTGACTGCCTGCAAGCCGAAGAACCACATCACGCAAGACGAACTTCTCCGGCGCACTCAGGAGCTCTTCGATTCAGTCGCTACCGGCGACCAAACCCCTTGGAAAAAGTACTTTGCCGAGGACTGCATGTACTTCGACGAAAAAGGAACGAACCTGAACAAAGCGGCTCTGGTCGCCAACATCACCCCATTGCCCGCAGGTTATTCCGGCAGCATCAAGCTGGGGAACGCCCAAAGCCACATTGAGCGGAACGTGGCCATCTTGAGCTACGACATGGATGAAAAGGAAACCATCTTCGGCCAGGAACTGACGGCGCGCTATCACGCCACCGACACCTGGATGCGCCGCCATGGGGAATGGCAAATCGTTGCCGGTCAGGTGCTTCGCTACTACGGAGACCCTGCCCCCGGGAAGGTAGACACGGCGAAGTTCGCCGCGTATCTCGGAACCTACGAGCTCGCTCCCGGGAACGTGCAGACGATCTCGACCGACGGCAAGCTCCTGTATCGTCAGCGCGGCGAGCGCCCGAAGGATCTCCTGATTCCAGAAACCACCGGCATCTTCTTCCGCAAGGGAGTGGAAGGCCGCATCCTGTTTCGCTACGCCGATAACGGCAAGGTGGATGCGCTGATCGACCGCAGAAATAACGAGGATGTGGTCTGGAGGAAGATCAAGTAGCGGGTGGCGAGGTCGACGGCGTGGCGCGCACACTCCTGTCCGCGATTCCTGCGGCACCAACCGGGAACCGCTCGTTCCCAATTCGGGAATCTTTCTATAGCCTCAAGATAAACTTCAGCGGAACGTGGCTCTAGCGCGCTCCCGTATACGGGATGACCCCAAACATCACCCCGGCGCCCGACCGTCGTCCTACGGGCCTCCAAACGCCATTAAATGGCATTCTACGCGATGGTCAGACCGCCATTTTGCGTCTCAGAGACAAGTCGAACGAAGATTCAGCAACTTAGCCTGGAGTGAATCAATTTGAGACAGGTAATCTTCGGGATGACTCCCTTTAGAATGAGGAAGCAGATTGGCCAACTACGCTTGGGGGCCTCTAATTCAAAAAGGTAGCTTCGTCTAGTATAACTGTTATACTACATGCGGTTTCATTTCGATCGGCGGAAGAGCACCCGTTTGCGAGGGAACCCGAGGCGAGGCATCGGGTTCGAGGAGGCGCTGGAGATTTTCTCCCGCCCTTATTATCTCGACCAGCGATTGGACGCTCCCGAGCAATACCGCGCGATCGGCTGGGTGGGCGAACGGCTGTACACGGTGGTTTTCGAAATCCGCGAGGACATCGAAGGCGAGTACTACCACCTAGTGACTCTGTGGAGAGCTACCCGGGAGGAGCAGCAACTTTATGAAGAACATTCGTAAACGTCAATCACCCATCTCCGCGGATTCTATTGCGCGCTCGGCGGATAAGGGTCAGGATGTTTCGCGATTTTTTACCAACAAGGGAAAAATGATGCGTCCGATCCAGCGCGTAAATGTCGATTTCTCCTCCCCCATGCTGGAAGAGCTGGACAGGACAGCCGAGGAGATGAACATTAGCCGGCAGGCCGTGATCAAAACCCTCATTCGCTATGCCCTCGATCAGGGCTATCTTGCCCGACGCGGCCGCACCGGTTCCCGGCGATCTTGAACCGGACAGGCTATAATCAGGGGTTGGTTTGCAGTTCTGCTAACTTCCAAACATCTCCCATCGTCTCAGGACTTGGGGAACTTTTGGGTTGGGGGCTCCGTATCTAATGACGTGCACTTCTACCGCTGGAGAGGGTTCGCGCAGGCGACCTGCATCGGCCGACGGAAGCAGGTGCGCGATGATTCGCAAGGGATTCCCAGCCGGCCGTTCCGGAATGTGACGGGGAAGCAATGAAGACTTGGAAAAAAATTGCGATTGGGGCGGGAGCTGCGGTTTTGCTGTCCGCCATCGTTGGCTTTACGGTTTACCAGAGCCACAAGAATGTGGTCACGGTACAGTCGGGCAAGGCGCAGCGCATGGACCTGGCTGCCGTGGTCAGCGCCTCGGGCGAAATCAAGCCTAAGACTTACGTCAACATCGGGGCGAATGCTTTCGGCAAGATTACCAAGCTGTACGTCCGAGAGGGCGATCGCGTAAAGAAGGGCCAAATGCTGTCGCAGTTGGAAAACGTGCAGCCCGAGGCGGATATGGACGCGACGCAAGCTTCGCTGGAGGCGGCGCGGACCGATGCCGTTGCGGCGGACGCGGCTCTGAACACGTCCTTCGCTGATTTGAATCGCGCCAAGTCGGACGCGGAGCGCTCGGAACTCGACTGGACTCGCGCCCAGGGTCTGTACAAGGACGCGTTGATCGCCAAGTCGGAATACGACAGCCAGAAGGCGGCTCACCAGACCGCCGTCGCCATGCTGGCCCAGGCACAAGCCCGCGTGGCGCAGGCGAAAGCCCAGAAGGACTCCGCCGACCGGCGCATCGGGCAGGCCGGCGCTAACCTGACCCACGCTGCCGATGTCCTGAAGAAAACTACATATCAGGCTCCGTTTGACGGCGTAATTACGAACCTGCCGGTGCGGGAAGGCGAAACCGTCGTCATCGGAATTCAGAATTCACCGGGAAGCACGCTGATGACGCTGGCCGACATGTCGGTGATTACGGCCGAGGTCAAGGTGGACGAAACCGACATTGTGAACGTGCAACTCGGCCAGCCCGCCGAAGTCACGATCGATGCGATTCCCCACAAGACCTTCAAAGCGATCGTCACCGAGATCGGCGACAACGCCATTGTGCGTTCCACCGGGCTGTCCACCTCGCAGCAGGCCTCAGCCAGCCAGGAAGCGAAAGACTTCAAAGTGGTGGTGACTCTGCAGGACCCGCCTGAGGATCTGAGACCCGGCCTTTCCGCCACAGCCAAGATCACGACCGCGACGCGCAGCAACACGCTGACTATTCCCATTCAATCTTTGACCGTGCGCCGTCAGGCGGACCTGGTCCCCAAGAATGAGAAGGGATCGGTTCAGGCGGCGGCGCCCCAAAAGCCGGTGTCCAAGGAGAAAGAGAAAGAAGAGATTCAGGGTGTGTTCATCCTGCGCAATCACAAGGCGGAATTCGTGCCGGTGGAAACCGGGATCGCGGGCACGACTGATATTGAAGTCCTGAAAGGTCTCAAGGAGGGTGACGAGATCGTCACGGGTAGCTATAAAGTATTGCGGACGCTGCGCCCCGGAAGCAGCGTTAAAGTAGATAATTCGGCGCCCAAGAAGGAAGAAGAGGAAAGTAGTAGCTAGGAGTCAGGAGTCAGGAGTCAGGAGTCGGGAGTCGGGAGTCGGGAGTCGGGAGTCAGGAGTCGGGAGTCGGGAGTCAGGAGTCGGGAGTCAGGAGTTAGCAGCTAGCAGCTCTTTGTTACCTTCCCGCGGATGGCTCGTCCAATGGAGAGCCAGTCGAGGTCGCACTAAAGACTGGAGAGCCTGCAAGTGTCCCAAGCGGACCCGGAGAAAAGAATGGCAACCGCAGAAGTCATCAACATTTCGCAACCCGCAGTGTCGGCTCCGCCCGATTCGTTCATGATTTGCACGCTGGATTTGTGGAAGACCTACGATATGGGCTCGGAGCAGGTGCATGCGCTGCGGGGCGTCAACCTCAATATCCAGCGCAGCGAATATGTCGCAATCATGGGACCGTCGGGGTCGGGCAAGTCTACGCTGATGAACCTGATCGGCTGCCTGGATACGCCGAGCAAGGGCCAGTACTGGCTGAACAGCCAACTGGTGAGCGAACTGGATGACGACGAACTGGCCCGCATCCGCAACAAAGAGATCGGCTTCGTCTTCCAGACTTTCAACCTGCTGGCTCGCGCCACGGCACTGCACAATGTGGAACTGCCGTTGATCTATGCCGGAGTGCCTTCTGAGGAGCGCGCCGAACGCGCCAAGGAAGCCCTGAACGCGGTCGGCATGGCGGAACGCATGATGCACAAACCCAACGAACTTTCGGGCGGGCAGCGGCAAAGAGTGGCCATCGCGCGCGCACTGGTGAATCGTCCCTCGATCATCCTGGCCGACGAACCGACCGGCAACCTCGACTCACAGACCGGAAATGAAATCATGGCGCTGTTTGACCGGCTGCAGGCTCAGGGAAATACGATTGTGCTCGTGACCCACGAGCACGATATCGCCGAGTATGCGCACCGCGTGGTGCATATCAAGGACGGCGTGGTCGAGAGAGACGTGAACAAGAAGTAGGATTCGAGTTTGTAGTCCAGATTAATCCGCAGAGCGAATGGCTTTATTTAGCGGCGCTATTCGGCGGGACGCATGATTCACTGAACGCGCCTGGGATGGCAGGGGCCGACGACGAGTTCCACTCCGTCGGCGAACATTTCTGCAATCAGATTCCTCGCTTGGCCGTCAATTTCGTGTGCGCCACACAGGTCAACGCGAACCGAGGGGCCCTCAGTGCGGGCTTTCCGCCAGCGGCGTTCGAGTTCCTGAACCCACTCTCCGTTGAATTCTCCGACAACTTGCAGGGTGATTGAGTCGCGTCCGGTGCGGGTGGTGATCATCTTCGCCTCCACATGATTCCCTGAGTATAGAAACGGGCGGGACGGGCGTCGGTTGAGCCGGTCACAGCAGGATGTGACGGCAATCACAGTGGGAGTGGCGGCGGGCAAATTGGGTTGTGCAGAAACGCGTGCCCCGTTTCTCGCGTTCCTTGCAAGACGTGGGGGTGCGACCGGTCTCGCCATTTTCAGAGCGGGGCGGTTGGAAGCCGCCCCAGATTTGTCGCCACCACACTACTTCTGACCCTTCTTCAGGCCGAAGGCGTCAACATTGCCGTTGTAGTCTCCGACATAGACCACGCCATTTGCCACTATAGGCGAACCTGCGCCGCTGCCGGTGGTGTAGCTCCACAGCTTGACACCGGTCTTGGCGTTCAGGGCGTACAATTTGCCAGAGCCGAAATAAACCACCCCATTTGCCACGGCAAGCGAGTTGACACCGTTGCTGCCGGTGTAGCTCCACAGCAGGACGCCGGTGCCGGAGTCAAGAGCGTACACGTTGCCGTTGTCCGAGCCAGCATATACCACCCCATTCGCCACTGCGGGCGAAGAATAAGTAGCGGCGGGTACGGGATAGCTCCAAAGTAATGCGCCGGTAGCGGCATTCAGCGCGTACAAGTTGCCACCTGTCGAGCCGGTATACACCACGCCGTCCACCACGGCGGGCGAGTCAAACCCGGGGGCGCCGACGGGGTAGCTCCAAAGCAGTCCGCCGGTGGTGGCATCGAGCGCGTACAGGTTGCCGTCGTTCGATCCGACGTAAACCACCCCATTCTTCACGGCAGGCGAGGAATACACGGAGTCTCCGGTGGCGTAGCTCCACAGCAATGCGCCGGTGCTGGAATTCAACGCGTACACGTTGTAGTCGTGGACCGAACCGAAGTAAACCACGCCATTCGCCTCCGCGGGCGAGGAAGCCACCCCGTTGCCGTTGTAGCTCCACAGCAGAGTACCGGTGCTGGCCTTCAGCGCGTACAGGTTGCCTCCTCCAGCCTCGTCGCCTGAGCCGACATAAACCACTCCTTTGGCCACTGCGGGCGCGGATTGCACGTTGTTATTGGTGGTGTAGCTCCACAGCTTCGCTCCGGTGCTGGCCTTGAGCGCGTACACGTTTCTGTTCTGCGAGCCAACATAAACGACTCCATTCACCAAGGCGGGCGAGTTCGTCGCTATGAAGCCGGTGGCGTAGCTCCACTTCATCTGGAGTTTGCCGACATTGTGGACGTTAAGGACATGCTCATACGGGTTCCAGCGCATCATGTTGTGCCGGTGGAACTGAGTCCAATTGGCTCTACCTTTGCCCGCGGGCTGCTGACTCCGCGCCACGGATACGAAGCACGCACACAGAATCAAAGCCAAAATGCGGATGTTTTTCATGACGATCCTCCACAAAGATAAATTTGTCCGACGGAAATATGTTGCCCAGGGAAATCGGGTCATTCGCCTCAGGGGGGAGCTGGGTCCGATGGTGGGAACCGCTCTTCAGGGAAGCGGACGTATTCATTCGACATGAATGAACGCGCCATGTCGGTGACATGGCTCACCTCTCGAGGTGCAGCAATCACCGAGAACCACAACGCAAGGTCAGGTGTTCCGGCTGAAAGATCGCGGTGTCAGCAACAATGCCGAGTAGCCGGTTGTGAAATGGGTTGCAGTTATCAGTTCTCTGTTCTCAGTTCCGAGTTCTTAGAGGCATGCGGGGGGGACCTCAAGCACCGAGTGGTGGGGCTGACGAGGATGCTCATCCCGAAGCTGTTTGAGGACGATACTGGCGGCTCGTTACCGGTTGGCTGCTCTATCCGCCCTGTTTCAACTCCACCAGCACCTGGCGGGCGATCTCTTTCAGGGTCTCGAAGACGCCCGGGCCTTGAAAGGCAATCGCCTCCATGAAGGGCTCATCTTTTCGCCGCAATTCCTTGGTCAGAGTTTCTACGGGCAGGATATTGGGCAGGTCGCGTTTGTTCAGCTGCAGAATGTAAGGAATCTTCTTGAAGTCGTAGCCATGCTCCTTGAGGTTGTCCATGAGGTTGTCGAGGGCCTCGACGTTGGCGTCCATGCGTTCCTGCTGGGAATCGGCGACGAAGACGATGCCGTCCACTCCGCGCAGGATCAGCTTGCGGCTGGCGTCATAGAACACCTGGCCGGGCACCGTGTAGAGGTGGATTCGAGTCTTAAACCCGCGTACCGAACCCAGGTCGAGGGGCAGGAAGTCGAAAAACAGGGTTCGGTCCGTCTCCGTGGCCAGCGAGATCATCTTGCCCTTCTGCTGGTCAGCGGTTTTCTGGTAGATGAACTGGAGATTGGTCGTTTTGCCACCCAGCCCGGCGCCGTAGTAGACGATCTTGCAATTGATCTCGCGGGCTGCAAAGTTAATGAAACTCAAGACTTTCCTCAATACTGCGGCCGACGCTCCGGTACCGGCGAACGTCTCCACTCGTGATTTTGGCTTGGTACTGCTGGTTTTATACCACAGCGCTGCCCGTTACTGGCAGGTTACTGCGGTCACTGGGGTGGAACTCCGGTGTTTTAGGGTCAAACCAGAAGCTGTGCCGCCGTCGTAAGAATTCCAGTTAAGGAGTAGCCTTTGAAGCAGCACCAAATCAAGACGACTACCGTAAAGGCGTTGATCAGCGCGACCCTGGTTCGCTCGGGCGGTGTCACCCGCTACCAGCAGGCGCTTTGTTCTTAAATTCCGACGCGGTGTACAATCCATAGCGCTTTTGAAGTCAAAAGAAGATTCGAGATTACGCCAAGTTCAGGTCGACGATGTTGGAAGCTTCCCCGAAAATGAAACATTCCGGCCACTGGATGAAGGTCAGGTTGAGGGTGATCTGGCGGACGACGTCGTTGGCGGCGTTGTCGGCGATGCTGCTTCTTCTTACCGTCGCAGAGGCGCCAGCGAAAGTCACCACATATAAGGGCAAATTCAAGGACGGGGCGACTTACATCATTCAAGTTCCGTCGAACTGGAACGGGACGCTGGTGCTCTACAGCCACGGCTATGTGATTCCCGGCTTTTCGAATCCGGCCGAGGACGTTGGCGATCCCATCACCGGCGGTTACCTCCTGGCGAACGGTTACGCCCTGGGAGGCTCTTCTTATGCCACCACGGGCTGGGCGATTCAACAGGCGTTGCCGGATCAGATCGAAGTATTGACCACTTTCAACTCTTTGGTCGGCCAGCCCAAGCGAACCATCGCGTGGGGACACTCGCTGGGCGGCATGGTTACGGCAGGCTTGATCCAGCGGTACTCCAATCGCTTTGACGCGGCGCTGCCGATGTGCGGAGTGGTGGCAGGAGGCGTCGGCACGTGGAACCAGGCTCTGGACTCGGCCTTCGCCTTCCGCACTCTGCTGGCATCGGGATCGGGGTTGCGACTGGTGAACATCAAGAATCCGGTGAAGAATGTCGACATAGCCGAAGCCGCACTAACGGCGGCGCAGAAGAGCGCGCAAGGACGGGCGCGGATCGCGCTGGCAGCGGCCCTCGACGATACGCCGGGATGGTTCGATCCGCTGTCGTCCGAACCGTCTCCCAAAGATTATGCTAAGCAGGAAGCGAATCAGTACTCGTGGCTTTCGCAGATAGACTTTCCCTTTGGCTTTGACTTTCGCGCGGAACTCGAAGGGCGAGCGGGCGGCAATCCGTCGTGGAATAACGGAATCGACTATCGAAAACAGCTCGAAGCCTCGGTCGACCATGCGGAAGTCAAAGCGCTTTATCAGAAGGCTGGACTGAGCTTGGATGCTGACCTTGGGGCGCTGCAAGGTGCAACGCGGATCAAGGTGAATCCGCCGTCTCTGAGTTATCTGAAGCGCAATATCATTTTCGATGGCGAGATCAATTTCCCCGTTCTTACCATGCACACCAAGGGAGATGGGCTGGTGGTGGTGGAAGACGAGACTGCCTACAAAGATGTGGTCGATGAAGCGGGCAACGACAAGTTCCTGCGACAACTCTTTGTGCATCGTGCCGGGCACTGTGAGTTTACGCCAGCGGAAACGGTGGTAGCGTTTGAGGCGCTGATCAGCCGTCTGGATACAGGAAACTGGCCGAACCTGAAATCTCAGGATTTGAACCAGGCGGCGGAGGCGCTGGGATCGTCCTACAACGTGCTGGAGGTAAATGGCAAAAAAGTTCACGTTGGACCGAAATACTTCAAATTCCAGCCCGCCACCTTCCTGCGACGGTACGACGCGGGGCATCGCTAGAGCGCATCTGCTCATCTCGCAAGACGGGTCCATGTCATCACCCTCGAACCCGCCAGTCTCGGTCACCTGGCGCTAGGCGCTTCCGGGCTCTTGGCCTAACGAAGTCTCGTCTCCGGCATTCTCATTGACTCCCACCTTTGGCAGACAGCGGACAATGGTGAGTGATGGCGAGGAAGTATCTTGGGAAGGCGGGCACAAAAAGGCCCGGATCAACTCTTCTGGGTAAGTCAATCCGGGCATTCGGGAAACGATCAGCTCGTTCGTGGAGGCGAACTTGCTGTCAGCCACAATGTCATCACAGTCGGTGCGGGAATGTCAGTGACACGGGTCACCGAATCGTGTGCTCACTTCCAGCTATTGGGGATCATCAAACGGTGCGTCGGGATCAATTGCCCGATTTACCAGAGTAACTAACTTTCTCAATTGCGCGTTCGAGAGGCGGCGCGGCAAAGGTTCAAGCAGCTGTTTCTTTGGGAGCACTTGAATGTAATGCGCCTTCAAAAATGATGGTTCGGGTAGCCCGGTTTCTCCTGGTTCCATCCGCATGACGGTTGGGCCTTCCGCACCGAAACTACCGAAGGGCACCACCAGGACAGAGTCAACTTTGTCAGAACGGTTCCTGCTGTCAAGCGAGAGGATTACCACCGCGTGCTTCTTCCCACCGGTATCGGCCTTCCAGATTTCTCCGCGTCGGGCGCTAGGGTTCACGGTCAAAATCCCTACCCTTAACCGCCGCAGCCAGATCAGAGGCCATCTCGTTCTCCTCAGCAAGTGCCTCGGGAGAAAGGCTCTCAAAGTACGCTGCTGTGGCTTGTTCCAAACGACGGCGGTTCTCGATCCGCCGTACTCTGGTGACCACTCGATCCACAGCTTCGGCCACACTGCTTGCCTGGCCGGAACTCACCATCGCCGTCAGGTATTGGTAGTTCTCCGGCGCAACCGTGGTGGATAGCTTTGCACGAGCTACCTTTGCCGCCATGCTTCCTTACTCCTTGTCGGCACCGAACTCCCTTACGTCACCCATTGTAGCACCTATCTAATACTACAGGAAAGGGTGGGAGTAGGAGGATGTACTATCTCCTTATTTAGGACATTCACTGTCGACCCTGCCCCATCTTCTCCGAGAGATGCTTGGCAATCGAAACGGCAGCTCTGATGCTCGGATCAGACAAGTCACGTGGTTACTGCTTGGAGATGATTTGCGCGGATTTTCTGGCTGGGGCGAACCTGGAAAATGGAAATTCCAAAATTCTGTTGCAATCGGTCTTGCGGTTCTTCAAGTTCCTGCCTGGGGAAGAACGCCAGGCCTTCCTGGACCACTTCGCGGAGAACGCTTCGTGAATCTCATCCGTCCCAAGCCCACTCGCCTGCGGCTTGATCCCGATCTGTACGATCAACTCCGGAACCAAGTGCTACGACGAGATGGCTGGAGATGCCGGGCATGTGGCACGATGTCCAACCTCGAAGTTCATCACACGGAATTTCGCAGCCACTCCGGAACGGACTCCGACGAGAATCTCATCACACTGTGCAACAACTGTCACAGCTGCTGTGCATCACGGCTAGGTCCAGAATTCCCAACAGACGCGCGTAGCAGCACAGTCTTTTCAGACGGCACTACTACGCTGTCGAATGTGCCATTTTGATGTCCACTACGGTGTGATCTCGAAAATGACCCCGTAGCCATTTGCACCGCCTTGTTGCGTTGTACCATACAGATTGCCGTTCTGGTCAAATGTTAAGTCACTGATTACAAATTTACCGTCGGTGCCTCCCGTGAAGTCGTAAATATCAGAGTATGTCCAAGTTCCATTTGAGGGTGTCAGCTTGAAAGATGATCCCTCGCCATAGGCGCCGTCGCAGTGAGTCGTGACATAAAGACTACCAGAGGCATCCATCATGATGGTGCGGAAAGGCCCGGACACGGTCCACCCGGGTATGTTGTAAAGCACGTTGTAGTTCCACCCTCCGCTCGAAGGCGTCATCTGAAACACGGTGCCGCCTGTACCCGCGCCGCCGCTGATGGTTGCCCCGTAAAGGTTGCCCGATTGATCAAAAAGCAGCCCACCATACGCAGTGCCCCCGTCATTTCCACCGGTGAAATTATAGAGGATGCTTTCAGTCCAGCTGGATCCAGACGGGGTCAACTCAAAGACAATACCATAGCCGTAAGTCCCTCCGGCAGAGGTTGTGCCGTACAGGTTGCCGGAAGCATCAAATGTCACACCCGCGACGGGGACTGCTCCATCGGTGCCCTGACCAAAAGCATAGAGCACCGTCTCCACCCAATTTCCCTTCTTCCCTTTGGGTGCGGTCAGCTTGAAAACGGTACCATTGCCACTCGCACCGCCATAGCTGGTTGTACCGTACATATTACCGGCTTTATCGAAGATGAGGTCGCCCGCGGATGGCTGCGCGCCGTCATTGCCACTCATAAAGCTGTAAATGACCGCCTCAGTCAGTGGGGGCTGCGTCGCTCCGGTTGGACCGGTAAGTTTGAAAACCGTGCCGTATCCGGCTCCGCCCTGCGACGTTGTGCCGTAGAGCCTTCCTTTAGCCCCAAACATTAGCCGCGCCATCGGGGAGGCGCCGTCGGTGCCAGACGCAAAGCTGTAGAGCGGCTTGAAAGTCCAACTAGAACCTGAGTGCTTCAGCTCGAATGCGGTCCCATAACCAGCGCCGCCGGATTGTGCGGTTCCGTACAAATTGCCCGCTTTGTCGATGGTCAAGCCGGCAACCGGACTTGCCCCGTCGCTCGCATTCGTGAAGTTGTAAAGTACATTGAAGGTCTGGGCCTGCATCCTTGGGGTGGCGACCACTGCCACCCCAACGACGAGCGCGAACGCAAGTACGAGCTCGCATATGGCGGACATCGATTCATGTTTCATGACGCATCCTCTCTACCGCAAGGGGTGTTTAGATTGGGCGTGCGCCCGGGGGAGGCGTAACCGCGGAGTCGGAAGTCTCTAACAGGGGCAGGCTGGTTGTCAAGGCAAAGTTTTGCACAAACCGTACGCAGCACCCCTCCGGGGCATACACTCACAGGCACCGACTTGAAAAAGGGGCCACCTGAGTAACTTATTGATAACATTAGCCTTGTTGGCTTGGTGGGGCAATAGATGACCATCGCCTGCTGCTACCTCATTAAGTAGCCCATGGCACCCGCGGAGCAAACTGTGATTTCAGCATCGAGTGTGCAATCCTACATCTCTTGAATCGCGCTAAGTGGACGGCAGCGCGGACGACATATGCTTGAAGAGGATCCGGTCTCGACCACGGTACCGCAATTTAGCGTGATCATCGCCGTTTACAATGACTGGGTACGACTTAAAGACTGCTTGGGGTCTTTGGGCCAGCAGGCGAACTCACCCGGTTTCGAGGTCATCGTTGTCGACGACGGCAGCAGAGAACGCGCTCCTGAGTTCATTCAAAAGTGGTCGAGTCAATACCCGCTGACAATCTTCAGGCAGTCTCATGCAGGAATTCCTGCCGCTCGAAATCGAGGAGTGGAGATCGCTAAAGGACCGATATTGGTTTTCGCGGATGCGGACTGCAGGTTTCAGACAGAGTGCCTTGCGGCCCTTCGTTCCGCTGTCGCCAACTCGCCACACGGTTGTTTTCAACTCCACCTGGTCGGAAACCGCGCCACTTTAGTTGGCAAATCGGAGGAACTACGGCTAATAACTCTCCAAAACCACATGCTCCAGCCGAACGGCTGCGTTCGGTACTTGAATACAGCCGGATTTGCCATTCGACGAGCGGAGGTTGACGTTGGGAACAGGCTGTTTGATCCCACCGTGCCCAGAGGGGAGGACACCCTTCTGTTGGTCAATCTGATGAAAAAAGGAGAGCTTCCCTTCTTTGTTACAGAGGCAATGGTCCAACACCTCACTCCACCGACCGTTATCCAGTGCCTGCGCAAGGATGTCCGGTCAGCATACCTCGAAGGAAGGGCATACGACATTATTGCCTCCAAGGGAGTGCGAGTTCGGGTGAGTCATCGCCAGCGTCTCAGGATGCTGTTGGACATGTGGCGAACCTCGGCGACGCCGACGATTGGAAGAGCAGCGTGGTTTGTGCTGGTAACCAGACAACTGCTGCAACGGATAATCTCTTTGGGTTGCTGGTGCTTTCGAGTACGGCCCGCCTCGCCCATGCTGGAAGGTGGTATGAGCGACCCACCGCAGAGCCGCGTCAACGGCAGATAATCAGCTTAGGTCGGGATCAAGGTTGTTTTATTCGCTGGTTTGTGAGAAATTATTAACAAGCAACAGTCCCGCAGCCACATTCCAGACACTCCCCCAAATACTCTGTAGCTGCGTGGTTATGGCCTGGTCTGGGAGGGGTTCATCTACATGAAAGTGCACGTGCGAGGAATGTGCGCTCTGGCTGCGTGCTTTGCCGCGCTTGCAACTGCCTGCTCGCACCCTAGCGCTGCGCCTGTCAGTTCCTCTTGGAACCCGAAGACCGCCGCTGCTTACCTCGACCATCGAGCAAACTGGTGGATGGAGTGGAGTGGGGCTGCCCGTGATCACGGCACGTTTTGTATATCGTGCCATACTGCATTGCCCTATGCTCTCGCGCGACCAGCACTTCGAGAAGCGCTGGCCGAACAAGGTTCGTCAATCTACGAGCGCAAACTGATCGAGGATGTTGCGAAACGTGTCCGGCTTTGGAAGGATATCGGTCCTTATTACAGCGACCAAGGGTATGACGGCAAGTCCGCCGAGTCTCGCGGAACCGAATCCGTTCTTAATGCACTGATTTTGTCAAACTATGATTCTCTGCAGGGACAACTGAGCGACGACACGCGCGCTGCATTCGACAATATGTGGGCACTACAGCAAACAACAGGGGACGAGAAGGGCGCATGGCTTTGGCTTCAATTCGACCTAGAACCCTGGGAGGCAAAGGATTCCGCTTACTACGGCGCGACTTTGGCCGCGATCGCGGTCGGGACGGCTCCGGGGAGCTATAGATCGAGCCCCGATATTCAGAACAACCTGAAGTCGTTGCTTGAGTATTTGCAGAGTAAACGTGTGGCACAACCTACTATCAATCGCATCTTCCTGCTCTGGGCTTCCACGAAATTGCCGGGACTCCTGAATTCGGAACAACAAAAAGTGATTGTCAATGAAGTTCTGAGCCGACAGCAGGCAGATGGGGGATGGAGGTTGGCTTCAATCACATGGAGGTGGAATGGCTGGAATTTTTGTTCGCTGGTTGACATGTGGCTCCGAGAAGATGGAACACCGCTGGAAGGCAAGAGTGATGGAGTCGCCACAGGCCTGATAACCCTAGTTCTGCAAGAGGCAGGCGTACCTGGTGACAATGTTCAACTCAGGCGCGGTTTATCCTGGCTGATGAGCAACCAGGACACGGTCGCAGGCTTCTGGCCTGCTTCTTCTCTAAATAAGAGAAGAAGTCCAAACTCCGCCACTGGAAAGTTCATGGGCGACGCGGCGACCGCATACGCGGTGCTGGCATTGACTGAGAAAGAAAGGGCTGCGAGCCGGGCGGCATCGGCTACTGCTCCCTGAGATTTGATATTCGTCGGCTTGACCCGGAATCGCTGGGCAAATTGGGGGGATGTTTCGGCAGAGCGCACGCGGTCAGGCGCCGATTCGAAAGTGGTCGTGAGGTAGGGTTCGAAGAATTCCTTTAGTTGACCCAATCTTTGGTTGCAAGCGACGTGAGAAAGAGCCAGAACCTTTGAGAAAAACGGTTTGCAGAGAACAACATCGTTACGAATGTAACTTGTTTATTTGCATAGGTTTACTAGAGACTTAAGTGATCCGAAAATTGCACTACTAGGCCGGCGTCTGTTTCCGCGGACCCCGAAGAACCTGAGCGCAAACATCAGACTAGGGATTGGAGGGCGGTGATGAATGATGAAGACAATCGCCAGCGGCAGGGCGCCGTGGCGAACCTTGGGACTGACTCGGCGACAGCTTCCGCCGTTCACCAACGCCCCGAGTTACCCAATGCTTATGTCGCACCGCAAACCACTTTGCAGGAAGTCCTCCTGACCGTGTGGGCAGGCATTCTTCATATTGAGAAGATTGGTATTCAGGACAATTTGTTTGAGCTAGGTGGTGATTCTATATTGGCCACGCAGATAATCTCGCGGCTGCGCGACATGTTCCGTATGGACTTACCAGCAAGCATTCTCTTCGATGCGCCCACGATCGAAGAGCTCGCACACTATATGATCGCAAATGAAAAACGGCCTGGTCTGGCCGAGAAAACTGCGGGCCTGTTAAAGCAGATCGAGGGGATGTCTGAAGAAGAAGTGGCTCGTCTTTTGCGCTCAAAGTGAGAATCTGGGCCGTAAGGCCATGAATCATGAGTAAGGATTCATTCAAGAGAGTTAATTTCTCGGAGCAGAAGCTCGCTCTGCTGGCCAGTCTTCTCAAAGAAGAGCGCCTCCCGCAGGCCCCAGCCCTAAAGCGCATCCCTCGGGACGGCCAGTTGCCGCTTTCGTCCGCCCAGACGCGGTTGTGGTTGTTCGATCAACTGGAACCGGGCAGCGTTGCATACAATATTCCCGTACAACATCGGTTCACGGGCCATTTTGATGTAGCCGCCTTCGAGCGCAGTCTGACCGAGGTCGTCCGACGGCACGAAGTGTTGCGGACAAGTTATCTGCTAGTCGACGGACAGCCAGTTCAGAAGATCGCTTCGCCAGAAACAATCCGGATTCCCGTAGTTGATTTGCAAGATCTACCAGAAACAGTCCGGGAGCGGGAGGTGGCACGCCTGGCCTTGCATGATGGCCGACAACCCTTCAATCTGGGGAAGGCGCCGCTGATCCGGGTCCGGCTGTTGAAGTTGGCGCCAGAAGAGCAAGTGCTGTTGCTTACCTTCCACCACATCGCCTTCGACTGGTGGTCGTTTGGCGTGTTCGAGAACGAGTTGGCGGTGCTATATGATGCTTTTCTCCGCGGTGATGAAGCAGCGTCGTTGCCGGAGTTGCCCTTTCAGTATGTTGACTTCGCCGCCTGGCATCGAGAATGGCTGCAGGGAGAGATTCTTCAGGAGCAATTGGACTACTGGCAAGCGATGTTGAATGGCAGCCTGCCCGTGGAGCTGCCCGCCGACCACCCGCGTCCCACCGTTCAGACCTACAACGGAACTTTCCTCTCCGCAGCGCTCTCCAAGAAACTCACCGAGGCACTCAAGACGTTGAGCCGGCGGGAGGGTATTACGCTGTTCGCCACCTTACTCGCGGCTTTCAAGGTTCTATTGCAGCGCTACACAGATCAAGACGATGTCTTGGTCGGGGTGCCTGTTGCCGGCCGTAATCAATGCGAGATCGAGGGGCTGCTCGGATTTTTCGTAAACACGCTGGTCATGCGAACCGAGCTATCTGGCAATCCGACATTCCGCCAGCTATTGCGACGGGTGCAGGAGACTATCGTTGGCGCGTACGCACACCAGGATTTGCCTTTTGAAAAACTGGTGGAAGCCCTGAATCCCGAGCGCGATCCCAGTCGCAGCCCGATGTTCCAGGTGATGTTTTCGATGCTCAACACGCCAATGCCGCCCTTGCACCTGCGCGGATTGCAAGACAAACGGACGATAACAGACAACAGCACATCGAAGTTCGACCTGACTTTGTACGTCATGGAGGAACCGCAAGGACTGGCCTTCACCTGTGAATACAATACAGACCTGTTCAACGCCGATCGAATTGAACGGATGCTCGGACATTTTCAACTTCTACTCGAAGGCATTGTTAACGATCCTGACCTGTGCCTCTCTGAATTGCCACTCTTAACTGCGGAGGAACGCCATCAGCTGTTGGTTGAGTGGAACGACAAGCCGGTCCCTTACCCACAGGGCGTGTTGCTCCATGAGTTATTTGAAGCCCAGGTAGAGCGAAGCCCTGATGCTGTCGCTGTCGTCTACGAGGGCAAGTCGCTCACCTACAGTGAATTGAACCAACGCGCGAATCAGCTGGCACACCATTTACGGACGCTAGGCGTTGGACCTGACACCTTGGTGGGCGTCTGCATGGAGCGTTCATTAGAACTGGTCGTGGCAGTATATGGAGTTTTGAAAGCCGGCGGCGCCTATGTGCCGCTGGATCCGTCCTTCCCTCAGGCCCGCCTGGCTTACATGATCGGCGACAGCGGCATGCGCGTGCTGCTCACGCATCGCCAACTGGAGCAGAGCCTGCCCGTCCGGCCGCCGTCGATCGTCCATCTGGACACGGATTGGGAGGAAATCGCCAGGCAGGACACGAGCGGCCCGAACTTGCCCGCGCTCCGACCGGAGAACCTGGCCTACGTACTCTACACTTCCGGTTCGACCGGAAAGCCGAAAGGCGTGGAGATCTCGCACTCCGCTGTGGTGAACTTCCTGCTGTCCATGCAGCGCGAGCCCGGCTTCACCGCACAGGACAGGCTGCTGGCGGTGACTACTTTGTCGTTTGACATTGCCGGGCTCGAGCTTTACCTGCCACTGGTCGGCGGCGGAACCACGGTGATTGCAAGCCGCGACGATACCTACGATCCCCGCCGGCTGATGGAACGGATACGCGAGTCCCGTTGTAGCGTGATGCAGGCGACACCAACAACGTGGCGGGCGTTGATCGATTTGGGCTGGGAAGGCTCGAAAGACCTGAAACTGCTCTGTGGCGGCGAAGCCCTCCCGCACGACCTGGCGCAAGCACTTCTTCCCCGGTGCGCCGAGTTGTGGAACATGTACGGCCCGACCGAGACCACGATCTGGTCTACCACACACAGGGTCACCTCCGCCGACGGCCCGGTGCCGATCGGGCGGCCGATTGCCAACACCCAGGTGTTCATCCTGGACGGGCATCGCCAGCTGGTGCCGGCGGGCATCGTGGGCGAGCTGTATATCGGCGGTTCGGGCTTGGCCCGGGGCTACTTAGGCCGCCCGGAACTGACCAAGGAGCGCTTTGTCGAGAATCCCTTTGAGCCCAACGCGCGGCTGTATCGCACCGGCGATCTGGCGCGCTGGCTTCCCGACGGAACGCTGGAATGTCTGGGCCGGGTGGACCACCAGGTGAAGATTCGAGGTTTCCGCATCGAATCCGGCGAGGTGGAATCCGCCCTCGCCCGACACGAGGCGGTCGGGCAATGTGTGGTGATCGCCCGCGAAGACAAGCCTGGCGACAAACTGCTGGTGGCGTACTACGAACCCCGGCCAGGGGCATCGCCCGACGTGAGCGATCTTCGCACCCATCTCAGGAAGGAACTGCCAGAGTA
>Ga0209415_10001470_pt1 | contig 45209 bp, 38 predicted proteins | sample PeaSoiSIISIP2007_FD_187696 | JGI IMG/M metagenome (GOLD analysis project Ga0209415, IMG submission 187696) | Peat soil microbial communities from Weissenstadt, Germany - SII-SIP-2007 (SPAdes) (version 2) | ecosystem: Environmental > Terrestrial > Soil > Wetlands > Peat | place: Germany... | reverse complement strand
TGCCCATGGTGCCGCGCGCGCAGCTGAGGGAGACTCCTGGAAGAGACAGGGCCATTGCTCTGCTGCAGAAGCCCTCGCGCACGAGACCGGCACCTCTGTCTCATCTGCGAGAGAGCTTCTCGAAGTGGGCCGCCGCCTGAAGGACCAGCCCGAGATCGACCACGCCGCCCGGCGCGGAGAGCTCTCGTCCACTCAACTCGGAATGATCACGAATGCCGCAGAGGCTGACCCTTCCGCCGAGAGGAAGCTACTTAAAGAGGCAGCTCATGGTTCTCTCGCAGTGCTCAAGGACGCATGTGCGCGCATCAAGGCTGCCGCAGATCCCGACCCCGAGGTCCGCCGGAGAAAGATCCACGCGATGAGGTCGCTCCGCTCCTGGACCGACCTGGAAGGTGTCTGGCGCCTTTCTGCCTGTGGCAATCCAGAAGACGGCGCCCAGATCATGTCCGCTCTTTCCCCCATCACAGATGCCCTCTTCCACGACGCACGAAAAGAGGGAAGGCGCGAACGTCCCGACGCCTACGCGTTCGACGCCCTTCTGGAGATGGCAAGAGACTCCATGTCTGCCTCTCCCCCTTCCGCCTCCTCCGAAGCGGAAGTGCCTGCGAGAAAGCGATTGGGCGCTCCTGTGAAGCTTCTCGTCCGAGCCGAATTGGACACGCTCCTTCGAGGTGCGCCGAAGGACGGCGAGACGCTCGAACTCGTGGGATACGGCCCGATCTCGGTGTCAGCGCTCGAGGACCTGCTGGCGGGCGCAAGTCCGTTGGTAGCTGCGATCTTGACGAAGGGAAAGGCCATCGCAGGGGTCGCCCACCTCGGACGAGCTCCTACCGCCCATCAGCAAAGCGCTTTGGAGTGGCTGTATCCCTCGTGTGCGGCAGAGGGATGTGTTTCAAAGGCACGTCTCGAGCGCGATCACAGAGTCGACTGGTCGAAGACCCACTTCACGATGTTTGACCTGCTCGATCTCCTGTGCTCGCACCACCACGATCTGAAGACGCGGGAGAACTGGGCACTGGTCGAAGGAAGGGGCAAGCGATCCTTCGTGTCACCTGAGGATCCACGACATCCCCGACACAAACAGAGACGAACCACGAACCCGGCGAAAGGGCCCCCGAAGCAGGCGGCGTGATGCGCCGCGTCCCGATGGTGCTGATATCCCGTTCGACCGCGCACGATCGATTGACAAAGGAGCAGGACACAAATGTCGATCCGGGACAACGGGGGGCCTCCATCGGAGATCCGTTTGAGTCTCGAAGAAGCCCTCGACCTCGTCGGCGTCCTCGAGGACGCGCGAGATGCGCTTCTCAGCACCGACCACCTTCTAGAGGTAGCGCTGGTCGAAGGCCAACTGGCCCGGATCAACCGTAAAGTTGGATTCCCGAACCCTGAAGGAGGCGAAGATGGCGGCTGAAGTGCTACGGGCGACTCAGGCGGCGCGGCGCCTCGGGGTGCCCACCAAGGAAGTGCTCCGACTGGCGCTCGAGAACAAGATCCGTTTCGTCATGGTCGACGGGGTGGTCCACTTCCCCGAGGATGCTCTGGACGAATACGAGGCCGAGGCGTCCTAAGCGCCGTTCGAGTGCGCCCCGACAATTTCAGTCGGCGAGCCCTCCCACTACGTGGTTGACACAAGCGCATAGAGCTGCAACGTCGTCGGGTTCGATCGCTGGGAACATCGCGATTCGCAACTGGTTGCGTCCCAGCTTTCGATATGGCTCGGTGTCGACGATCCCGTTCGCACGAAGGGTCTTGGCCACCTGAGCCGCGTCCACAGCGTCGACGAAGTCGATGGTGCCGACCACATGGCTTCGCTCCGAGGGCTTCTCCACGAATGGCCTGGCGAAGCCCGACTGCTGCGCCCAGGTGTAGAGGATCTCCGCCGAGCGGTCGCACCGGCTGGCGCTCCACTCGAGTCCGCCGTTCTCGTTCATCCACTCGACCTGTTCTGTAAAGAGATAGACAGTGGCGAGAGCCGGCGTGTTGTAGGTCTGGTCCAAAGGAGCGTTCTCGAGCGCGATCTTCAGGTCCAAGGAGGCCGGCACCCATCGCCCCGACGCGCTCAGACGTTCGACGCGTTCGATCGCGGCGGGGGACAGGAGCGCCGCCCACAGACCGCCGTCGGCGGCGAAGCACTTCTGCGGCGCGAAGTAGTAGCAGTCGAATTGCCCGGGGTCGACCCTCAGCCCACCGGCAGCCGAGGTGGCGTCGACCGCGACGAGCGCACCGCCGCCGCCCCCGTCCCCTGACGAGGTCCCCGCCGGCCGGCGGATCTCCATCGCCACCCCGGTCGAGGTCTCGTTCTGCGTAAGGGCATAGAGGTCGACTGCCTCGCTCGCAACGGGCTCGGGGTGCGTCCCGGCAGCTGACTCGATCACCTCGGGGTCCTCGATGTGCGGAGCCGCCTTCGCCGCAGCGGCGAACTTGGAGGAGAACTCCCCGAAACTCAGGTGTTGGCTCTTCTGTTCTATGAGGCAGAAAGTGGCAGTGTCCCAGAAGGAGGTCGTCCCGCCGTTGCCGAGCACCACCTCGTAGCCGTCTGGCAGAGAGAACAGATCGCGCAGCCCGGAGCGCAGTCTGCCCACTACAGAGCGCACGGTCGACTGCCGGTGGCTCGTGCCGAGATAGGTGGGCGCGGCCGCCACCAGGCCCGCCAGCTGCTCGGGGCGGACCTTCGAGGGCCCGCTTCCGAAGCGCCCGTCGGAGGGCTTGAGGGAGTCGGGGATCTTGATTTCGGGCACGGGCTTGGTGTCGGGAGAGTCAGCCATATGTGTCAGCATTGCAGCAATGACGACTATTCCTGACACGACGACGACCGCCACCGCTCGGCGGGTCTCGGCCAGGGTCGCCGCCGTGGCGCCCTCAGCCACGCTCGCCGTCGACGCAAGAGCGAGGGCTCTCAGGGCGCAGGGGGAGGACGTGATCTCCTTCGGTGCAGGAGAGCCGGATTTCGCGACGCCCTCGCACATCGTCGAGGCTGCGATCGAAGCCTGCACCAACCCGATCAACCATCACTACACCGCGACCCCGGGGCTCGCGGAGCTGCGCGAGGCGATCGTCGACAAGACCAAGCGCGACTCGGGCTTCTCGGCTTCCCCTGGGCAAGTGGTGGTGACGAACGGAGCGAAACAGGCCGTCTACCAGGCTTTCACCGCTCTCCTCGACCCCGGCGACGAGGTGCTCGTCCCCGCCCCCTACTGGACCACCTACCCTGAGGCGATCGCCCTGGCGGGAGGCGTCCCGGTGGCTGTCCCGACCCACGAGGGCAGGGGCTTCCACTTGGGGCTGGAGGCCCTCGAGGCGGCGATCACGCCGGCGACGAAGGTGCTGCTCTTCGTATCCCCGAACAACCCGACGGGTGCCGTGCTAGGGCCGGACGAGGTCACCTCCATCGGGCGCTGGGCGACCGAGCGGGGATTGTGGGTCGTTACGGACGAGATCTACGAGCACCTCGTCTACGGCGGGCGGGAGTTCTCCAGCTTGCCGACTCTCGTCCCCGAAGCAGCCGACAGGTGCGTGGTCATCAACGGAGTCGCGAAGACCTTCGCGATGACCGGCTGGCGGGTGGGATGGCTCATCGCCCCGCCCGACGTCGCCGAGGCGGTTACCGCGCTCCAGTCGCAGGCGACCTCGAACGTCTGCAACGTCGCGCAGCTGGCAGCACTCGCCGCGCTCACCGGCGACATGGGTCAAGCCCACGCCATGTGCGAGGTATTCGACAGGAGGCGTCAGCTGATCTACAGGATGCTCGGTGAGTGCGAAGGAGTCACATGTGTGGAGCCGGAGGGCGCCTTCTACGCGTTCCCGTCTGTGCAGGGCCTCTTCGGCCGAACCGTCGCAGGCCACGAGATCACGAGCTCGGCTGACGTCGCGGAGGTCGCGATCGACGAGGCGAAGGTCGCAGTCGTCCAGGGTGAGGCTTTCGGGGCACCCGGGTATCTGCGGATGTCCTATGCGCTCGGCGACTCGGCGATCGAAGAGGGTGTCTCTCGCCTGGCCCGGCTCTTCGCCCAAGCTCGCTAGTTCAGACAGGGCGCGATAATCCAGACATGGCGAGAGTGCTGATCACAGAGAAGCTGGCCGAGAACGGGCTCAAGCTGCTGGCCGACGCCGGCCACGAGGTCGACGTGCAGCTCGGTCTCTCACCTGAGAACCTGCAGACTGTCATCGTTGGCGCAAATGCGCTAATAGTCCGCTCGGCGACCCAGGTCGACGCGGCGGTCCTGGAAGCCGGCGCCGATCTCGAGGTCGTGGGGCGCGCTGGAATCGGGCTCGACAACGTCGACGTCGAAGCCGCGACGCGACGCGGTGTGATGGTCGTGAATGCACCACAGTCGAACATCCTCTCCGCTGCCGAGCACGCGATCGCTCTGCTCCTCGCCCAGGCGCGCAACATCCCCCAAGCCCATGCAGCGCTCGTCGCCGGCAAGTGGGAGCGCTCGAAGTGGGAGGGTGTCGAGCTTCACGGAAAGACCCTCGGGGTGGTCGGTCTCGGCCGCATCGGCGCCCTGGTCGCTCAGCGTGCCCTCGCCTTCGGCATGCGCCTCTGCGCGTACGACCCGTACGTGTCGCCCGAGAGGGCAAAGCGCATGGGGGTCGAGCTCATGTCGCTCGAGGACCTCGTGGCCGAGAGTGACTTTCTCACCATCCACTTGCCCAAGACGACAGAGACCGCCGGACTCATCGGAAAGGACCTTCTCGAGCGAGCCAAGCCCGGCATCCGGATAGTGAACGCCGCGCGTGGCGGCATTCTCGACGAGCAAGCGCTCGCCACCGCGATCCGAAGCGGCCGGGTCGAGGGGGCTGCGCTCGACGTGTTCGCCGCAGAGCCGTGCACCGAGTCGCCGTTGTTCGGGATCGAGAGCGTTGTCGTCACCCCGCACCTCGGCGCCTCCACGGTGGAAGCCCAGGACAAGGCGGGCATCACCATCGCCGAGCAGGTCAACCTCGCTCTGGCGGGAGACTTCGTGCCCTTCGCCGTGAACGTCGCAGCCTCGGAGGTACCCGAGTCGGTGCGGCCGTTCCTCGGTCTCGCCGAGCAGCTAGGTCGGGCCTTCTCCTGCTTGAACGACGGGCTTCCCGACGCCCTCGAGGTCGAGTACTCCGGGGCTCTCGCGTCGGAGGGCGCGGGAACGAAGATCCTCACCCTCGCGATCCTGAAGGGCATCTTCGCCGCCGGGACCGAGGAGCCGGTGTCCTACGTCAACGCGCCCCAACTGGCGACCGAGCGCGGCCTCGATGTGCGCGAGGTCACCACGAGCACGACCCGTGAGTACGTGAACCTCCTGACGCTGCGGTCGCCGGGCCATTCGCTCGCAGGGACGTTGTCGGGGCCTCGCATGGACCCGCGCATCGTGCTCGTCGACGATCACGAGGTCGAGGTGCCGCCGGCCGATCACATGCTGGTCGTGAGGAACGACGACCGCCCCGGGATGATCGGGGTGGTCGGCACCGTGCTCGGAGAGGCGGGTGTCTCGATCTCGTCGATGGCGGTCGGGCCCTCGCGCACCGCGCCCACTGCCCTGATGGCACTGTCGACCGACCGAGCCGTGCCCGACTCCGCCGTCGACGCGCTCGCCGCGGCCGACGGCATCCTCGAGGTCCACCGGATCACCTGTTCCTAGTCAGCGATTCAGCAGCGGCGACGCAGCTCTCAGTCGCCTTACACGCGAGCACGAAGGGTGATCTGTCGCGGCTGGACCTCGGGGATAGCCTTTGCAGATCGAAAGCGATCGTGAGCGTGCTTCACGCAAAGACCGCGAGCTGTGCGACGCGGCACGTTCCGGAGATTCCTCGGCCCTCGAGACGCTGCTCCTTGCCCACTACGACCGAGTCCATGCGCTCTGCGTGCGCATGCTCGCGAACCGAGCCGACGCCGAGGACGCGACCCAACAGTCGATCCTGCTCGCGGTGCGTTCCCTGTCACGCTTCGACGGGCGCAGCAGCTTCGGGACCTGGATGTACAGGATCGCCACGAACACCTGCATCGACGAGCTTCGTCGCCGGCGCAGGCGCCCGACCGACGCGCTCGCAGGTGACGAGAGCCTGGAGACCCTCGAGGGGCGTGGCCGGGGCCGTGCGCACCACTCGGATCCTGCCGAGGTCGCCAGCGAGCGGGTCGACGTCGACGCGGCGCTCGGCTCACTCCCCGTCGAGTTTCGGGCAGCAGTCGTGCTGCGCGACCTGTGCGACCTGACCTACGAGGAGATCGCAGCAAACCTCGAGATTCCTGTGGGAACGGTTCGCTCCCGGATCGCCCGTGGAAGGGCGGCTCTGGCAGCCCTCCTCCAACAGAGCGGGAACCAGAAGCCGTCCCCGAGCGTCGAAACATCAATGGGAAGACAAGACCTCGTCACATGACGGGCACGAACTGCGTTACCCACGAAGAATGACCGATCACCACCTGAGCGACGAACGGCTGTCGGCGTACATCGACGGCGCCGAGTACGAAGAGAGCTCTGTCGCGCCCGCGATCGATGATGTCGAGGATCACCTCGCGCGCTGCGGCACCTGCGCGGATCGGCTCGGCTCGCTTCGCGAGGCGATCACGCTCGTCTCTGCACCGGTTGCCCCGGCCTCGGCTGCCACGAAGGCGAGGGTCGTCGCAGAGGCCCTGCGTGCAGGCACGAGCACCGCCGGCTCAGAGATGAGCGCGGCTGCACCGACGCAAGCGGGGCAAGCCCCTGACACGCCCGTAGCGATCGAATCCAGGCGAGCCAGTCGCTGGTACAGGCGCCCCCAGGCGCTCGTAGGGGCTGCCGCCGCGGTCGTGGCCCTCGGGGTTGCGATACCCCTCGCCGTCTCTAGCCAGAGCTCGACCAACTCGAACCCCACGGCGGCGCGCGGAAGCTCGAACAGCCCCAAGAACGCCCCCAAGAACGCCCAACAGGGCGTTAGCCCTGCCAGCCCCTTCGCGCCCGGAGCAGTCCCGAGCTCGGGGCCGGGGGAAGCGCCCGGCGCCCTAGGGGCTCAGCCCGCCGGCGGGCCAGCCTCGGAGCCATTGCCCGACCTCGGGACCGTCGGGTCTGCCGCCCAGGTAGTGGAGCGCCTGGGTCTGGTGGCTGTGCCGACCTACACCTCTGCTCAAGCCGACACCGCATACGGCCTGCCGGTGACGAGCTTCTTGGCATGCGTCGCCGGCACCCGGAGCGCCGCGCACGGCGGCGCGCACGGTCCGGGGCTCGTGGCGACCGCCACCTACGCCGGTGAGCAGGCGCTCGTGATGGAGTTCTGGCCGACGACGTCGAGCCCGACAGCGGGGCAGACCGTCGTCGCCGTCAGCGCAAAGAGCGGTTGCAAGCTCCTGACGCGGACCACGACCTGAGGTGATCTCGCAGGTGCGACGTCGAAGGCTCGTCGTCTCGGCCGTCGTCGCTGCTTTGCTGGGTTCGGTGTTCGCTCTAGCGCTCACCGACCTCCACGGCCGCGCCCAGGTGAAGCACAACGACTCGCAGCTCGCCGTCGCCGACCACCAGGTGGCAGCCCTCCGCAAGAGCCTCGCCTCGACGAGATCGCAAGCCGACTTCGTCGGCCAGGAGATAAGGGAGGTCGCGACCTCGATCCTGCAGACGCAGGCGAACGACACGAGCACCGAGTCGTCGATCTACGTCACCGAGGCGGGCCTCTTCTTCGCCGGATACGACATCGGACAGCTGGACGTCTGCCTCGGCGGCGTCACCCAGGCGCTCGACCAAGTGGCCGTAGGACAGAACCGCGGCGCGCTCGCCTCTCTCGGCTCTGTCTCCTCCAACTGCAACGCGGCGGGGTAGAGCGTGACCGACCGGACCTTCGCCCCGCACCCGGGCACGAGCACCACCGATGTATCACCCGGGGACCTCTCCGACGGCCACTGGTCGTTGCATTGGACCGACCCCGCAGAGGGCGAAGCCTGGAGTAGAGCGCACGACCATCACGAGAATCACGAGCATCACGAGCAGCATGCGCGACGCCAGCGGCACCGTCGGAGGATGCGCCGGCTAAGACGGACGGTGCTCTTCGGCGTGGTGCTCGCAGCGCTCGTCTACGGGTTGACCGACGACCTGCTCACCCAGGTGCGACTTCATGCCCGAGAGGTGCAGCTGACGAGTACCGAGTCGGTGCGCCACGCGACCGCCAGGCTCCTCGCTTATACCGAGAACCTGCTCCGTTCCACGATCGCAAACCGCAACACCGACCAAGGGACGCTCGACGCGTTGTCGGCCAAGTTGGCCTCCGACCAACAACAGCTGGCGTCGGCGAAGCAAGGTCTCTCGGCCAAGATGCTCGACCTGTCGACGCTGAACACGTGTGTCACCGGCGTCCGTCAAGCCGTCGCCGACACCCAGACGGGGAACCAGCAGGGGGCCATCAGCGTGCTCTCGAGCGTTTCGAGCGCGTGCGAGAACCTTCAAGGGAACAGTCCGGGAGGGCCCGTTTATCCCTTTGATTTCCCGGACCCCGACGTCATCCTCGTCGGTGCGACGTATTACGGATACGGCACGAACTCCGCAGAGGGCAACATCCAGATCATCAGCTCGACCGACCTCGTCCACTGGTCGCCGGTTGGGAACGCGCTCCCGAACGTGCCCTCGTGGGCATCGCCCGGAGCCACGTGGGCACCTTCCGTCGCCGACTTCGGGGGGAGGTATCTCCTCTATTACGCGGTGCATGCCGGGTCCGGCGAGTGCATCTCGGTGGCCGGGTCGGCAAGCCCGCGAGGACCCTTCGACGACTCGTCTCCCGGTCCGATCGTGTGCCAGCCGACCCTCGGAGGGTCGATCGACCCCTCGCCCTACTTCGACGGCGCCGGCAACCCTTATCTCACCTGGAAGTCGAACGCCGGAAGCGGCCAACCCGAAACGATCTGGGCGCAGCCGTTGGCCCCGTCGGGGACCTCGACCGCTCCGGGGAGCTCGCCCTCTGCGCTGCTCCAGCCCACCCAGGGTTGGGAGGGGTCGGTGGTCGAGGCGCCCGACATGTGGGACGACGCCGGGACCTACTTCCTCTTCTACTCAGGTAACAAATGGGACTCCTCGTCGTACGCGGAAGGAGTCGCGCTCTGCGACGGCCCGATGGGCCCATGCCACAAGCCCCTCGACCAGCCGATCTACGCCTCGCAGTCGAACCTCGTGAGCCCGGGCGGGGGATCGGTCTTCATCGACACCCATGGGAACCCTTGGATCGCGTTCCACGCGTATCTTCCCGGAGCCGTCGACTACCCGAACGCGCGTCTGTTGTTCCTCAGGCGTGTCGTTCTGACGGGCGGCGTCGTTCAGGTGGGCGCGGCGAGCTGAGCTCGCTCAGGCAGTGCCGGTTCCGGTCGAGCGACCCGGAGCCTGAGGGACTGGGGGCCACGAGTCGAAGCTGCCCGTTCGCTTGCCTCCGGCAGACGGCTCCGACGGCTCCGACGGCTCCGACGGCTCAGACGGCTCCCCCGGCTCACCGGAGAGTTGGCCTGCCAGGGCCCGGGCGCCGGCGACCAAGCCCACCAACACGGCGGCCAGCAGCACCAACTTCAGGAGCCCGCGCAGCAGCTTCAACATGCGGCACGAGAGTAGTTCTCGTGCCGGGGTCATGCGGCTCACGCCGAGGTCACGCCGAGGCCACGCCGGGGTCACGCCGGGGTCACGCCGGGTCGTCTGCGACGCAGGATCCGCGCGACGACCAGCCATCCGAGACCTGCGAGGACGAGCAACGGCAGCGCCCACCCTGCGCCCACCGCGAGCCCGTCCAGCACCACGAGAGTGTTGTGGCTCGCGTAGTGCCACGCGGATCGAAGGGTGTTGGCGTGCGGACGTGGCGAGGGGCCGACCGGGACGGGCGCGCCCGGCGCCGCGAGGTCGACCGTGACCGTGGCGAAGGCGACCGATCCCTGGAGGACGGCCTGCTGCGACTGGAGCTGTTGGAGTTGTTGCTGGACGGGAGCAAGCTGTCCTTCGATCTGTAGGAAGGTGTTGATGTCGGTGGCCTGCGACAACTTGGACTGAAGCAGGTTCACCTCCTGCTGCAACACCTCGATCGTCGCGGCGTTCTCGGCCACCTGACCGGTGACGTCCTGGCCGCTCACCTGCTCGGAGCTGAGCTTCCCGAAGGACGCGACCTGGTTGAGGAAGTCTCCGAAGTCCGTGGCCGGCACCCGCACTTCGAGCTGCCCGGAGACCGGTGAGGTCTGCGGTGTCCCGCCCGACAACGAGGAGCTGTCGATGTAGCCGCCGTCTGCGGTGGCTATGTCTGCGACCTTTGACATGCGCGCAGTGACCGTTCCCTTTCCGACCTGCAGGCCCACAGTCGCCGTGCGCACCACGTCGGGTCCGACTGGCTGGACCGGGGTCGCGACCACTTGGTTCGGGGATGTCGTGGCCGGGCCGCTCGAGAGTCCCTGAGCGCCTCCGGCGACCGCGCCTGACCGCCCCCCGCTGGTCGGCGCAATCCCGGCACTGCCGGGAGCGCCGGCGCCCGTCTTCGCAGGAGGCACCGCCGATGACCCGCGGGGGTTCTGTGCAGCAAGCAGCGCACGGCCGCCAGCGGTCGCGCCCGCGACGATCAGGAAGACCAGCGCGCCGACCTTGAGCCTCCGGCGTGCTCGGGTTCCGAGCCTGTGCCCTGGGCCTGCCACCGCGGCGTCGACCGCCGCAGGGTCAAGCTCTACCGCCTCAGCTGTCACCGTGTCCGCGTTCCCGACCATCGCCGTCCTCCCCGTCATCCCCGTCATCCCATCCGCCGGGTCCTCCGGTCCGCCCGGTCCTCCGGTCTTGGGCTTGACCTACCGTGTCTGCACCTCGGTTGGACGAAGCCGAAGGGTGCGGAGTTCCCGGCTTGCAGGCACGGTGGGCGGTACCGCTTGACCAGGGAGCGAGGTTTCGCGAACATTGAGACGATGCGCGGACGGCTTTTCGTCGAGAGCCTGCTTCTTACCTGACGGCGAGCGCCCCATCGCGCTCGCCGTGCACCCCCTGAGCCGGAAGGCCAGGGGGTTTTCATTTGGGCCGGGAGAGCGACCTCAGGAGAGTCGGAAACGAGAGGAACGTGAGAAGAGATGAGCGACCAGGACACCAATCGAAGCGAGAGTTCCAAAGCATCTGCGGGAGCAGGGGACAGCCCGGCGTCGGGTCACCTCGTGATCTTCGACACGACCCTGCGTGACGGAGAGCAGTCGCCCGGTATCTCGCTCGACGCGGCCGAGAAGATGGAGATCGCCGAGCAACTGGCCCGGGTCGGCGTCGACTACATCGAGGCCGGATTTCCCGTCGCGAGCCAAGGGGACTTCGAGGCCGTGCAGGCGATAGCGCGCTCGGTCGGGACCGCCCCGGACGCGCCAGCCATATGCGGGCTCTCGCGCACGCATCTCTCCGACGTCGACCGCTGCTGGGAGGCGGTACGCGACGCAGCCCGCTCGCGAATCCACGTCTTCATCTCCACGAGCCCCCAGCACATGGAGCACATGCTGAAGATGACCCAGGCCCAGGTGCTCGCCGAGACCAGGTCCGGAGTCGCCCGCGCACGCGAGCACACCGACGACGTCGAGTTCTCCCCCCAGGACGCGACGCGCACCCCGCTCGACTTCATGCTCGAGGTCCTCGCGGCATCGGTCGAGGCGGGCGCCACGACCTTGAACATTCCCGACACCGTCGGATACGGCATCCCCTGGGACTTCGGTGCCTTGATCCAGCACATCCGCAAGGAGGTGCCCGGCGACTACGTGCTGTCCACCCACTGCCACAACGACCTGGGCATGGCCACGGCCAACACGCTCGCCGGGGTGCAGGCCGGTGCGCGCCAGGCGGAGGTCTGTGTGAACGGGCTCGGCGAGCGCGCAGGCAACGCTGCCCTCGAGGAGGTCGTGATGGCCGTGCGGATCAGAAGCGACCAGTTCCCCGGCGTCACGACCACGGTGCGCACCGAGGAGCTGGCGCGCGCCTCGCGCCTCGTCTCGAGGCTCACCGGTTACCCCGTCCAGTACAACAAAGCCGTCGTCGGCCGAAACGCCTTCGCCCACGAGTCGGGCATCCATCAGCACGGGGTGCTCGCGGACCGCTCGACGTACGAGATCATCGACGCCTCGACCGTCGGCCAGGTAGGGCGCCAGATCGTGCTCGGCAAGCACTCGGGTCGCCACGCCTTCTCCAACTCCCTCGAAAAGATGGGCATCCGCATCCAAGGAGACGCGCTGAACGTGGCGTTCACCCGCTTCAAGGAGCTGGCCGACCGCAAGGTGGAGATCACCGAGGCCGACATCGAGGCGATCGTCGTGGAGGAGCTTGGGCAGGACCTCGTGGAGGACTTCCAGCTCGAGGCGCTCGAGGTGTCCGGGGGGACGGTAGGGATGCCCCGGGCCCGGGTGGTCGTGAGCCGCGCCGGCAACAAGGTCGAGGCGAGCGCGGAGGGCAACGGCATGATCGACGCAGCGAGCACTGCGATCCGCAAGGCAACCGCTGTCGAGTCGAAGCTCATCGGCTTCAACGTGTCCTCTGTGACGGGCGGGGTGGACGCTCTCGGCGACGTCGTGGTGCAACTCGAGGCCGACGGGCTGAAGGTGTCAGGCCGTGGCGTTTCCACCGACGTGGTGGAGGCCTCGGCCCGCGCTTACCTGGCCGCGGTGAACCGCCTCCTTAGGATCAGGGCGCGAAACGAGGTGCGCGACATCGTGACCGGGCCGTAACCCGGCTCCGGCCGGGCTCCCTGGTCAGGCTGCCGCGGCAGGCAGTTCCGTCGTGCAGTACTTGCACCTCGTCGCGCCCGTGGGCAGGTCGTCGGAGAGACACGCCGGGCAGGTCTGAGTCACAGCGGGTTCGCCGAAGACGGTCTGGCCACGCCGGGCCATCAGCATCCGGTACGGCAGCACTATCAGGAAGTACACGACCGTCATGAAGATGAAGAAGTAGACGACGGCGGAGATCAGGTCGCCGAAGTTGATGAACGTGCTCGTGTTCCCGGCCTGGCCCAGTTGGACACCGAGGGAGATCGGGTTCTTGCCCTGAGCCCTCGTCACCAGGGGAGTGATGACGTCGCTGGTGAACGACTTGATCAAGGTGCTGAAGGCCAGCGCCACCGCCAAGCCGACCGCCACGATGATCACATCACCTCGCATCATGAAGTTCTTGAAGCCTTTGAACACGGTCCCTCCTCCTGCTCGAGCAATTGTCCGGCCTACTGCGGCCTACTGCGCCCTACTCGGGCCTTCCCCGTCCACGAGGCGACCCGTTGTCCGTCGCATGCACGATACGGGAACGCTCGCCGAAAGGCTCGATTGAAAGGGGACTAGGACTCTGATCCGTCTTCTTCCCCGAGCCGATGAACCAACCCATGGCGTGGAGTGCGAGGCGGCTGTCTGTGCTCGGCACTGGCTCCAGACGCCCATTCCTCGTCGCATCATCCCTGGCCGCGGTCGCCAGTCTCGTCTTCCTGCTGTGGATGGTCCTCACTGTCGGAGGGACGCGCCTGACCGATGCCGTCGACGACGTCGGGGAGCTGGTGGCCGCCCTGGTTGCGGCTGCTCTGTGCGGCTTTGCAGCATCCAGGTCCGGGTCGCATCGCAAGAGTTGGGTGCTGATAGGCGCTTCGAGCGCCATCTGGGCTGTCGGCGAGGCCATCTGGACCTACTACGACTTGATCAGGGGGGTGCAGGTCCCGTTCCCCTCGGCGGCGGACGTCTTCTTCGTCGGGGCGATCATTCCTATGGTCGCCGGGCTCGTGCTCTTCCCCCAATCGTCTTCTCGCGCAGCCCACCGGGTGCAGGGAATCCTCGACGGCTGCATCATCGCCACCGCGCTCCTGTTCGCGAGTTGGGCGACGATCCTCCACCCCATCTACCGATCGCACCAGGGCGGGGTCCTGAAGCAGGTCCTTACGCTCACGTACCCGATGAGCGACGTCGTGATGTTGTCGGTGGTGGTGATCCTCATCTCTCGAGCGGGGCTTCACCGGCGGACGAGCCTGGGACTGGTGATGGCCGGTGTCGTCGCCTTCGCCGTCGCCGACAGCTCCTTCGCCTACCTGACCGAGGTGAACAACTACGGGATCGGCAACTTCCTCGACACCGGATGGGTCGCCGGGTTCCTGCTGATCGGACTGGGTGCGCTGTGGCAAGTGACCGTGCCCGCCCAGGAGACCGTGCGCCAGGAGACGTCGGCGATGTCACTCGTAGCGCCGTACGCCCCGGTACTGGTCGTGCTGGCCGTGACCGCGATCTCGCTCATGCGCGGGAGCCACATCGATCGCGTCGCATGGGTCATGGCCTTGGCACTGGTGGTCCTGGTCCTGCTCCGGGAGGCGCTGCGCCTTTGGGACCAGGGTTTCGTGGCCCGCCTGCGGCCCCCGAGGCCGGACTCAGACAAATTCCTCGTGGGGCGATGAGCCATGGTCGAAGAGGTCATCTGGAACGCGCCCTCTGGCTACAGAGCCGGTCAGCGCCAAGCGCGAATTAAGACCGCGAGCCGTGACGCCGGCCGGAGGTTCAAGTGGTGGATCGTCCGCTCCGTCATCTTCGGCACGACCGCCTTCGCCCTGATCGACCTCTACCTGCTGGCGTCAGGCACGCACCACTGAGCGAGCGAGTTGGCTAGCTGCCCGCGGCGGCCGGCATCCACCCCGGCCGCGAGCCCTCGAAACGCGAGATGTCGGCTTCGTGGCGAAGTGTGAGGCCGATGTCGTCCCAGCCGTTGAGCAGCCGCTGGCGGGTGAATTCATCGAGAGAAAAAGTCCCCGACAGCCCCGCCGCCGGAGCCTCGATGGTGCCGCGGGCGACGTCGATGGTGATCTCCAGGGAAGGGTCCTCGCCAACAGCGTCGAGAAGGGCGCGCCCGAGCTCGGGCTCGACCTGAACCGGCAACAAGCCCTGCTTCGTCGAGTTGATCCTGAAGATGTCGCCGAAACGCGGTGAGACCACGGCCTCGAAGCCGTAGTCCATGAGCGCCCACACCGCGTGCTCGCGCGAGGAGCCGGTGCCGAAGTTGGGGCCGGCGACGAGGATCGTCGCGCCCGCGTGCTCCGGCTGGTTGAGCACGAAGTCACGCGAGTCGCGCCATTCGGCGAACAAGCCCGCGCCGAAGCCGGTGCGCTCCACGCGCTTAAGCCAATCAGAGGGGATGATCTGGTCGGTGTCGACGTCGGAGCGGTCGAGGGGTACGGCGCGGCCGGTCACCACTCGGACCGGCTTCACGGCAGGTCTCCCGGAGCGCTGAAGTGTCCCGTCACCGCGGTAGCGGCGGCGACTGCCGGTGAGACGAGGTGGGTGCGTCCGCCTCGGCCCTGGCGCCCTTCGAAGTTGCGGTTCGAGGTGGACGCGCAGCGTTCGCCGGGGGAGAGCTTGTCTGGGTTCATGGCCAGGCACATCGAGCAACCGGGCTCTCTCCATTCGAACCCCGCCGCCTCGAACACCTTGTCCAGCCCCTCCGACTCGGCCTGGGCCTTCACCCTGTGCGAGCCCGGTACGACGAGGGCGCGAAGTCCGGTTCTCACTTGGCGGCCCTCGAGCACACCTGCCGCCTCGCGCAGGTCCTCGATCCGCGAATTCGTGCACGACCCTATGAAGACCGTGTCGACCGCCACGTCGCGCATTTGGGTGCCGGCGCTCAGCCCCATGTAGTCGAGCGCCCTCGCCGCGGCTTCACGCGCGGCGGGCTCGGCGAAGGAGTCGGGATCGGGGACCGAGCCGGAGATCGGCACCACCTGGCCGGGGTTGGTTCCCCACGTGACGTGCGGCGTGAGAGCCGAGGCATCGAGGCGCACCGTCTCGTCGAACTCGGCACCCTCGTCTGTCCCGAGCTCGCGCCAGTCGGCGATCGCCTCCTCCCACTTGGCGCCATTCGGCGCGTAGGGGCGGCCCTCGATGTAGGAGAACGTGACGTCGTCTGGGGCGATCAGCCCGGCGCGCGCGCCCGCCTCGATCGACATGTTGCAGACGGTCATGCGCCCTTCCATCGATAGTGACCGGATCGCAGGTCCCCGGTACTCGATGACGTGACCTATCCCACCGCCGGTACCGATCTCACCGATGATCGCGAGCACCACGTCCTTCGCCGTGACGCCCTGTGGCAAGGAGCCTTCGACCTCGACCGCCATCGTCGAGGGGCGGTTCTGGGGCAGGGTCTGGGTGGCGAGCACGTGCTCTACCTCCGAGGTCCCGATCCCGAACGCGAGCGCCCCGAACGCGCCGTGGGTGGAGGTGTGGCTGTCGCCGCACACCACGGTCATCCCTGGCAGGGTGAGCCCGAGCTCGGGCCCGATGATGTGCACGATTCCCTGGTTGGCATGGCCCATTGGGAAGCAGGTGATGCCGAACTCTTCGCAGTTCGCGGCGAGCACCTCGAGCTGCTTGCGCGACACGGGGTCGGCGATCGGAGCATCGGTGCCGGTGGTGGGCACGTTGTGGTCCGCAGTCGCCACGGTCAGCTCGGGATGGCGGACCCGGCGCCCCGCCAATCGCAGGCCGTCGAAGGCCTGCGGAGAGGTCACTTCGTGCACGAGGTGAAGGTCGACGAAGAGGAGGTCAGGCTCACCCTCGGTCGCGCTGACCAAGTGGCGCTCCCAGACCTTCTCGCTCAAGGTCTGCGGCCTCGCTCCGCCCACCTGGGCGGCGCCGGCTGCGCTGCCCGGGCTCAAGCGTCGCTGCCTATCTGAACGATCTCGACGCGCAGCTTGCCGCCCGGCGAGTCGTACTCGACGGTGTCGCCCGGCGCCTTGCCGAGCAGGGCCTGCCCGAGCGGGGATCGCGGCGACACCACGTTGAGACCGTCGTGGCGCTCCTCTATAGAGCCCACGAGGAACCGCTCGACGTCTTCGTCGCCCTCGTAGCGGATCGAGACGATGGAGCCTGCCAAGACGGTCCCCGACGCCGATGCCGCCCCCATCTCGTCGACGATCGTGGCCTTGGCGAGGGTCGCCTGGATCTGGCGGATCCGGGACTCCATCGTCCCCTGGTGGTCCTTGGCGGCGTGGTAGTCGCCGTTCTCGGAAAGGTCCCCGAGCGCCCTCGCGGCCTCGATGGCTCGGGCAATCTCGACACGCCCCCTCGTCGTGAGGTCCTCGAGCTCGGCCTGCAGCCTTTCGTACGTGGCCCGGGTGAGGTGCGTCGAGTCCTCGCTCACCCAGACGAGGTTACCGGGTGTTCCGGGCGTCTCCGGAGGCCGCGGGCGCACCAACGCCCACCCGGATGCGCCCTGGACTGGGCTCTATTGACGTCCTGGTCGAAGGTGGGGGAGACTGGTGTCTCCATGAGGAGCACGACCGGCGCAACCCGCGTAATCATCATCGAATAGGCGCACACACACCCGTGTGCGCCTGCCCGACCGTCCACAGAAGTGGGCGGTCTTTCATTTTCCGGTAGGAATCCGGGCAGAGGAGAAGGCGAGGAAGGTGAGAAGGTGAGCGAGGCCCGACGACATCAGGTCGCGGTCATAGGCGGGGACGGCATCGGCCCGGAGGTCCTTGCAGAGGCCCTCAAGGTCGTTGCCGCGGCCGGGGTGGTCCTCGACGAGACCCCGTTCGAGTTGGGCGCCGCGCACTACCTGCGCACGGGCGAGGTGCTCCCCGACGAGGTGCTCGAGCAGCTGCGCAGCCACGACACGATCCTGCTCGGCGCGGTGGGCCCCCCGGTCGGCACGACCGACGTGCCTCCCGGGCTTCTCGAGCGCGGGCTTCTCCTGCGGCTGCGGTTCGAGCTCGACCTCTACGTCAACCTTCGCCCGTTCGTGAGCCCACCGTGGCTTACGACCGGCCCCGACGGCAAGGGCGCGTGTGACTTCTCGATCGTGCGCGAGAACACCGAGGGCACGTACGCGGGCGAAGGCGGGTTCCTTCGCAAGGGGACACCCGCCGAGGTCGCGACGCAAGGATCGGTCAACACACGCATGGGGGTGGAGCGCTGCGTGCGCTTCGCCTTCGAGCTCGCGAGCCGAAGACAGCGCCGGCGCCTCACGCTCGTTCACAAGACCAACGTGCTCACCTTCGCCGGAGACCTCTGGCAGCGCACGGTCGACGAGGTCGCAGCCGCTTACCCAGGGGTGGACAGGGACTACCACCACGTCGACGCCGCGTGCATATATATGGTGGAGCAGCCGGTCCGCTACGACGTGATCGTGACCGACAACCTCTTCGGCGACATCCTCTCGGACCTCGCCGGCGCGGTGTCGGGGGGCATCGGCTTCGCGGCCTCCGCCAACCTGAACCCTGCCCGCACCGGGCCGTCGCTCTTCGAGCCCGTGCATGGAGCCGCTCACGACATAGCGGGGACCGGAAAGGCGAACCCGCTCGCCGCGATCGGATCCGCGGTGCTGATGCTCGATCACCTCGGCGAGAGCGACGCAGCAGAGCGAGTATCGAAGGCAGTGTCCTCGTACCTCGCAGAGCACGACCCGTCCGCCCCGTTCCCTTCAACCGTCGCCGTCGGCGACGCCATCGCAGAGAGGCTGTGAGCTTGTCCGGCATTTCGCTCCCACCTTGCATCCCATCGACCGTCGCCCCGAGCGATCCAATCGCAGAGAGGTTCTGACAGAGTGCCCATCACACCAACCGACAAGATCTGGCTCGACGGCGAGCTCGTCGACTGGGACCAGGCCCGGGTCCACGTCCTCACGCACTCGCTGCACTACGGATCGGGGGTCTTCGAGGGGATCCGTGCGTACCCGACCAACTCCGGGGTGGGTGTGTTCCGCCTGACCGACCACATCCGCCGGCTTCTCGCCTCGGCGAAGGTGTTCATGATCGACGTGCCCTACAGCCTCGAGGAGCTCGTCGCTGCCACGAAGAAGGTGGTCGCCGTGAACGCGCTCGACGACGGCTGCTACATAAGGCCGATCGTGTTCCTCGGTTACGGCGAGATGGGGCTCAACCCGCTGCCCTGCCCCACTCAGGTGGCCATCGCCGGTTGGCCCTGGGGTACCTACCTCGGCGATGAAGGTGTCAAGAACGGCGTGCGCGTGAAGATCTCCTCGTGGCAGCGCCACGACCCGAACGCCGTGCCGACCGCCGCGAAGGGCACGGGCATGTACGTGAACTCCTCGCTCGCAAAGGTCGAGGCGCTGAAGGCCGGCTACGATGAGGCTGTTCTTCTCGCGCCCGATGGGCGCGTCTCGGAGTGCACGGGCGAGAACATCTTCGTCATCAAAGGCAACAAGCTCGTCACGCCCCCGCTGTCGGAGTCAGGCGCCCTCAAAGGCATCACCCAGGACTCGGTGATGACGATCGCGCAGGACCTCGGGTACGAGGTCGCCTTCGACGGCCTCGTGCGCACCGACCTCTACCTCGCCGACGAGGCTTTCCTGTCGGGGACTGCGGCTGAGGTCGTGCCGATCCGCGAGGTGGACGACCGCCAGGTCGGAGAAGGTCGGCCCGGGCCGATCACCAAGCAGATCCAGCAGACTTACTTCGCCGCGGTGCGCGGCGAGGTGGACCGGTACAAGGACTGGGTCGAACATGTCGAGTGATCACGTCCCCCCCGACGAGATGGGCAATTCAGGCGACAGACACCTCGAGGGGGACCTCGTCGGTGGATCCGGGCTCGACGAAGGTGCCTTCGTCGGTGCCGAGTTCACTGGCGGCGGCTTCGCCGGTGAGAAGCCCATCCCTGGGCACCCTCACGTCCACCATGGTCCGGCTGGAGGGACATCGCACGCCCACACGCTCGTCCTGCCGAAGTTGCCCGAGGCGGTCGACATCTTCGACACCACCCTTCGCGACGGCTCGCAGCAGGAGGGGCTGTCGCTCACCGTCGACGACAAGCTGCGCGTGGCCGAGCAGCTCGACCACCTCGGCGTCGCCTTCGTAGAGGGAGGGTGGCCCGGCGCGAACCCGAAGGACGAGGAGTTCTTCGCGCGCGCTCCGGCGGAGCTGCGGCTCTCCACGGCAACGCTCGTCGCCTTCGGCTCCACTCGGCGGGCGGGCGTGCGCCCGGACGAGGACGAGGTTCTGCGCCAGCTGCTCAAGGCCAGCACCGAGGCGGTGTGCATCGTCGCCAAGGCCTCCGAGCTACACGTGAAGGAGGCGCTTCGCACGACGCTCGACGAGGCGCTCGCGATGGCTGCCGACTCTGTGAGTTTCCTCAGGGAGCACGGGCTTCGGGTCTTCTTCGACGCCGAGCACTTCTTCGACGGATATCGCGAGAACCCGGAATTCAGCATGCGCGTGCTCCGAGCCGCTGCCGACGCGGGAGCAGAGGCCCTCGTGCTCTGCGACACGAACGGCGGGAGCCTGCCGCATCAGGTGGAGAGCGTCGTCGCCACGGTCGCCTCGCAGTTCGACTGCCAGATCGGGGTCCACTTCCACAACGACTCGGGTTGCGCCGTGGCCAACTCGATCATGGCCGTGAGAGCCGGCGCCACTCACGTACAAGGTTGCGTCAACGGCTACGGGGAGCGCACCGGGAACGCCGACCTGGCGGTGGCGATCGGTGACCTCAGCCTGAAGCTCGGGGTCCGCACGATCCCCAAGGAGCGCCTCGAGCGGCTCACTCCTGTCTCGCACCACATCGCCGAGCTCGTGAACATCGCCCCGAACCCCCAGCAGCCGTATGTCGGGGCAGCTGCGTTCGCGCACAAGGCGGGCCTTCACACGAGCGCAATCGCGCGACGGCGCGACGCCTACGAGCACATACCGCCGGACTTGGTCGGAAACGGCACGCGATACGTCGTCTCGGAGATGGCGGGTCGCTCCACGCTCGCGCTGAAGGCCACCGAGCTCGGCCTCGAGCTGGACTCGAAGGCGATGGACGAGGTGCTCGAGACGCTCAAGCGCCTGGAGCACCACGGTTACCACTTCGAGGTGGCCGACGGCTCGCTCGAGCTGCTGCTCCGACGGGCGACCGGATGGGAGCAGGACTTCTTCGAGCTCGAGTCGTTCCGGGTCATCTCCGACGGCGATCCCGAATCGCTGGACTCGACCAGCCAAGCGACGCGTCACACCACAGAAGCCACGGTGAAGGTCCGCGTCGGTGACACGAGGTCGATCTCGACCGCCGAGGGCAACGGGCCCGTCAATGCTCTCGACATCGCGCTTCGAAAGGCGATCGGCTCCCAGTACCCCGCGCTCGACCGGATACACCTGACCGACTACAGGGTCAGGGTGCTCGACACCGGCCGCGCGACCGCGGCGGTGACCCGGGTGCTGATCGACACGACGGACGGCGATCGCACGTGGACGACGATCGGGGTTTCGGAGAACATCATCGAGGCTTCCTGGCAGGCGCTGTTCGACTCGATCGTCTACGGCCTGGTCCTGCACACCTGATCCGTCGTTTGCTCGGGTGCTCGGGCTCACGCCTGGTCCGCCCAGGGTCGAGCCTCTAGGGTTCTTCCCCGTGGCACAGCCGGACTACGCACCGATAACCGAAGCGAACAGGGTGCGCCCGGCCTATACGCTCCAGACCCCTCTCGACTGGCGGGCCGACCGGGTCTCCGAGATCAAATCGCCTGAGCAACCGCACGGGCCGGAGCTCGGCAGCCCCGGGCCCGACCAGGGATATGCCCTGAAGGTCGCAGAGGACCTGTTCGAGAAGCGGCTGTCGCTGTCGGAGGGCATAACCGCGGGCGACGCGCTTCACGGCTGCGCGGCGGTCGCCTGCGCCAGGGCTTCACGTCTAGGGCGCGCACCCGTCGGGAAGGACGTCGAAATGGCGCTCGTGCTCTTCGGATTCCTGGGAGGGGCGCCCGACGATCTCGTCGCGTGGCGCGCGCCGATGTTCCAGTCCGCCTCGCACGACTACCACTCCCAGCGACGCATCGTCGACTCGGTACCAGAGGAGACGCTCATGCTCACCCCCGACGAGGTGCGGGAGCGCATCGCAGACTGGCGGAGTTTGTTTTCGGTCGGCTGAGGCGAGCTCGCTCGAGCTGAACGGGAGCCATCACATGGAACATCGAGAGCTAGAGGCGAACGGGTTCGAATTCACGGCGCTGGCGACCGGCCCCGAATCGGCCAGGCCCGTGATGCTCCTGCACGGCTTTCCCCAGACCTCGTGGTCGTGGCACCACCAGCTCGACGGCCTCGCCGCCGAAGGGTACAGGGCTCTCGCCTTCGACCAGCGTGGGTACTCGCCCAGAGCGCGCCCGGGCGAGATCCAGGACTACAGCGTCGAGCACCTCGTGAAGGACGCGCTCGCCGTGGCGGACACCCAGAGCTGGGACACTTTCGACGTCGTGGGCCACGACTGGGGAGCTGTGATCGCGTGGCTGCTTGCAGCCTGGCACCCAGGTCGTGTTCGGACCGTGTGCGCCGTCTCGGTCCCGCATCCCTCGGCGTTCGCGACAGCGCTCGGCGGGGGAGATGCCGACCAGACCGAGCGCTCCTCTTATATAGGGGTGTTTCGCGCCGAGGGCGGGGTGGCCGAGAAGGCGCTGCTGGGCGAGGACGGCTCAGGAGACGGGCTGCGCAGGATGTTCGCCACGACCGGACTGCCTGCGGACGCACCGGAGGTGGAGGTGTTCGTCTCGGCGATGCTCGAGCCCGGGGCGCTCACCGCCGCACTCAACTGGTACCGCGCGATGTCGGCGGAGTCCCTGGCGAACGTGGGGAAGATCGTTGTTCCAACCCTCTATGTGTGGTCCACCAAGGACGTCGCCATCGGACGCCGTGGGGCAGAGGACACCGTGAACTGGGTGAGCGCGCCGTACCGGTTCGAGGTGCTCGAGGGAGTGAGCCACTGGATCCCCGAGACAGCCCCGAACGAGCTGACCGGGTTCCTGCTCGAGCATCTGGCCTCGAACCCCTGAGAGCCCTGGCACCCCGAGAACCACAGGCCCCCCCGACTAGAACAAGTTCTATACTTTGCCCATGACACAACCGGTGATCGTCGAAGCTGTCCGCACACCTATCGGGAAGAGAAACGGCTGGCTGTCGGGGCTGCACGCATCCGAGCTGCTCGGGGCGGCCCAGGTCGAGGTCACAAAGCGCGCCGGAGTCGACCCGTCCGAGATCGAGCAGATAGTCGGCGGCTGCGTCACCCAGGCGGGCGAGCAGGCTTCCAACGTCACTCGCACAGCGTGGTTGTCCCAGGGAATGCCCTACGAGGTCGCCGCCACGACCATCGACTGCCAGTGCGGGTCCGCGCAGCAGGCGAACCACTTCGCAGCCAACCTGGTCGCAGCGGGAGCGGTAGAGGTGGCCATCGCCTGCGGTGTGGAGGCGATGAGCCGGGTCGGTCTCGGTGCGAACGCCTTCAACGGTCCCGGCCGCAGCCGCCCCGACGACTTCCCATGGGATATGCCCGACCAGTTCGGCGCTGCCGAGCGCATAGCGACCAAGTACGGCATCACCCGCGACGACACCGACGGTCTCGGGCTCAGGTCGCAGCAGAACGCCGCGCGCGCTTGGGAGGAGGCGCGATTCGAGCGCGAGGTGTTCTCTCTCGAGGCTCCCGTCGTCGGGGCCAACGGGCCGACCGCCGAGCGCCAGGTCGTGAGCCGCGACCAGGGGCTCCGTGAGACCACCTCCGAAGGCCTCGCAGCGCTGAAGCCCGTGGTCGAAGGCGGGATCCACACCGCCGGGAGCTCCTCCCAGATCTCCGACGGCGCAGCCGCCGTCATGTGGATGTCCGAGGACCGTGCTCGTTCCTCCGGCCTTCGGCCACGCGCGCGCATCGTCGCGCAGGTGCTGGTGGGCTCTGATCCCTATTACCACCTCGACGGGCCGATCGCCGCGACGACCAAGGTCCTCCACAAGGCCGGCATGACGATCCACGACATCGACATCTTCGAGGTGAACGAGGCCTTCGCCTCGGTCGTGTGCTCGTGGCAGAAGGTCCACGGGGTCGACTGGGACAAGGTGAACGTGAACGGCGGAGCGATCGCGCTCGGCCATCCGGTCGGATCCACGGGCAGCCGCCTCATCACTACCGCGCTTCACGAGCTCGAGCGACGTGACGCTCGCTATGCCCTCGTGTCGATGTGCTGTGGAGGCGCGCTCGCGACCGGGACCATCCTCGAGCGCCTCTAGAGGGCGCGCCGCGGGTTCGTTGTCGTAGGCAAGCTGGTCGAGTACCCTTTGGCGCGTCCGGCGGCCATGCCGGAACACCGAACAGCGGGGTACGAGGATGAGGAAGTCAGTGGTCGACGAGGTCCTGGCCAAGCTCGACGCCCCCGAACCTCGCGGCTTGAGGCTCAAGCCGGCGCTCAAGCTGGCGGGTGCGGCCGCCTTGGGCGCTCCTGCTCTTGCAGGGCTACTGCAGGCGTCCACCGCACATCCGGCGGGGGCCATCCCTCCAGTCAACAACACCTACGTGGTGAACATCCTCGGTGACCCGAACCCCACCGACGTCACGGGCGGGGCGTGCTTGACGAGTGGCCCCTGCACTTTCCGCCAAGCGGTCAACCAGTTCAACATGGACGGCTCGAGCGCCGACGACACGATCACCTTCTCCGTGGCGGGAACCTTCGGGCTGGGAGCGAAGCTGTTCATCAACAACTCGAGCAGCTCTCTAACGATCGACGGCAACGGGCCGTCGAACACGATCATCTCCGTCGGCACGTTCGGAATCGGCGCGAAGGCCTTCCTCGACATGTCTGGAGTCCAGATCACCGGAGGCTCCAGCCCCAGCCACAGTGCATTCACCAACTATGACTACGTCAATCTCTTCGACAGTTTGATCGCCGGCAACTCCGCCATGACGACTGGTGGCGCCATCTCCACCAGCGGCTACCTCGTCGCCACGAACGATACGTTCTCCGGCAACTCAGCCAGCACTAACGGCGGCGCCGTCTACAACACCGACGTCTTCGCCGCCACGAACGACACGTTCTTCGGGAATTCCGCCGGCACCAGCGGCGGCGCCGTCTACAACGCCAATACCTTCGAGGCCAGCAACGACACTTTCTCTGGCAATTCCGACCCGGGTGGTGGTGGCGCCATATACAACTCCGGCACGGCGACTGTGACGGCGTCGATCCTCGCTGGTAACCCTCCGGCGGTCGCGGACAACACACCGAACAACTGCGCGGGTACCGCCTCACCTCCGGTGACCGATGGAGGTTTCAACGTCGCAGACGACCCGAGTTGCGGTTTCGGGGGACCGGGCGCGAACGTCTCCGACTCCCTGATCGCCCTCTCACCGCTCGCCAACAACGGCGGCCCTACCCAGACCGAGGCGATTCCCAGCTCGAGCGTCGCCGCGTCCAATGTCACGACCTGCCCGACGAGCACGGACCAACGAGGAAAACCGCGCCCGGCCACTAATTGCTCTGCCGGCGCCTATCAGTTCGTCGTCCCCCCGTTTACGGGTGGTGTCGCCCCGACGGACCCCTTGAACTTGACCGCTACCGACGGCGCGATCACTTTGAACTGGCAGCCACCGGTCTCGGGAGGCACCGCGCCTGTGACTTCCTACGACGTGTTCCGCTTCACCGCCACGACGGCGGCGACGCAGATCGCCACCGTCAACGCCCCTACGACGACGTACGTCGACTCGAGCGTGGTGGCGGGGACGACCTATTCGTACTACGTGGAGGCCGTCAACCAGTTCGGGACGTCGCCGCCGTCGAACGTGGTGTCGATCACTCCGACCTCCGGCAACGGACCAAGCCCGCCGGCCTCGACCTCGTGCACGGGCTCGAGCGGCAACGCCGCGTTCGTATGCGCCATGTACGAGGACCTGCTCGGACGCGCCCCGGATCCCTCCGGGTCCGCTTCCTGGCAGGCGGCCTTGTCCTCCGGTCAGAGCCGGAGCCAGGTCGCGCTCGGCGTCATGTCGTCCGCTGAGTACTTCACCGGCCTCGTCGCCTCGTACTACGAGAGCTTCCTAGGCAGAGCCCCCGACTCCGGCGGGTTGTCGACCTTCGAGTCCCAGCTCGCCTCAGGGGCGACCGACGAGCAGGTGATCGCCGGAATCGTCGCGTCACAGGAGTTCTATTCGGACGCGGGGTCGACCAACACCGGTTTCGTGAACGCTCTGTACGAGGACCTGCTCGGAAGAGCGGCGGACCCGGCGGGCTCGTCGAGCTGGCAGTCACAACTCGTTCCGCCGGGTGGCGGAGCCTGTCCGGTCACGGCGCCGAATTGCGTAACCACCAGCCGAATGGCCGTCGCGCTCGGGATCATGTCGTCGAGCGAGTACCTGACCGACCTGGTCTCGGGCTACTACGAGAGCTACCTCGGCAGGGCCCCGGACTCCGGCGGCCTGGCGACGTTCATGGGGCAGCTGTCTTCGGGGGCCACCGACGAGCAGGTGATCGCCGCGATCGTCGGCTCCCAGGAGTTCTACAACGACGCCACCGGCGCCTGAGCACCAAAGCGCGTGGCGTCGAAGAGGCCTAAGAGAGCAAGCAGACCGGCAGCGAAAGCCGGAAACGGGAGCAGACCGCAGCCGACCGTGAGCCGACCCGAGAGGGTCTCACCCCGCCCCGGGCCGTTGCCCGAGGCAGAAGGGCTCTACACGGAAGGAAAGACCGCCGAGGTCCCCGACGTGAAGATGCCGTCGTGGGAGAGCCAGGCCGCCCAGTACTCGAAGACCGGTCCTCCCGGCATCTCGTACTTCCGGGGCCATGTGACCGCCGACTACTACGTGGACTGCCTCTTGTACCGCGACGAGGACGGCGAGCTCGTGGGCATCCTGAACCACTACCCGGCTGACTACCCTCCCTACGAACGAGAGGGAAGCGGCAACATATGGGTCCACCCTGACCGACGGAGACAGGGGATCGGCACCGAGCTCGTGCTCGAATCGATGCGACGTTGGGAGCCTCTCGAGCCCAAGGACGTGCGGTACTCAGAGGCGGGCCTCGAGTGGGCCACAGCGCTGGCGAGCAAGATCGCCGGCACGGACTTGGACTTCCGGACAGAGGGCTGGGAGGCGTGGCACGACCGCATCAATCACGACCGGATCAGAAAGGAAGGGCGCCACCCGTAGTACCCTCCGTGCGTCCGGTCGCCGGCAGCAGGGATGGCAACGATGAGGAAGTCCGTCGTCGAAGAGGTCCTGGCCGAGCTCGACGTCGCCCGTGAGCACAGCAGGTGGCTGCGTAACCCGGCGCTCAAGCTGGCCGGCGCCGCAGCTCTTGGCGCACCGGTCCTGACCGGACTGCTGCAAGCCTCCACTGCTCACCCTGCAGCAGCCCAGCCCGACAACACCTACGTCGTGACGACGACCAGCAACACCGGGGCGTTCGCCACGGGTGTCGGCGCGTGCGCGACAGGAGGACCGTGCAGTCTGCAGCAGGCGGTCAACCAGTTCAACGCCGACCCGTCGGGCGCGTCCGACACGATCACCTTCGGCCAGGGGGGCACCCTCACCCTCACCGCGCCGCTGGTGATCGACAATCCGTTCGACAACGATCTGACCATCCAGGGCAACGGCCCGTCGAGCACCGTCATCAACGTAGGCGGCTTCGGCATCGTCGTCGGCACCTTCGGAGTGGGCGCCAAGATCGAAGGCGTCACGATCACCGGCAGCACGGGACCGAGCGCCCTGCAGATCTCCGGGAACGGGTTCGTCGGTCTCTTGAACAGCGTCATGACCGGCAACAGCGAGTCGGGAGGTCCGGGTGGCGGAGCGGTCTTCAACGAACGTGACTTCTACGCGGCAGGCGACACTTTCTCGGGCAACACCGCATCGCTCGGTGGGGGCGGTGGCGCCGTCTTGAACTTCGGTACGTTCCTCTCCGCCAACGACACGTTCTCGGGCAACAGCGCGTCGGGCGGCGGTTTGGGTGGCGGCGCCGTCCTCAACGACGGAGGCGATTTCGAGGGGTTGTGGGACACCTTCTCCGCCAACAGCGCCACCGGTTTCGGCGGCGTCGGCGGAGCAGTGTTGAACACGAACGTCACCGATATCGGCGGCTCGGTCTTCGCAGGCAACACTCCCGCCGTGGCCGACAACTCGACGCCCGCCTGCTTCGGTGTCACCGACGAGGGGTACAACGTCTCGGACGACGCGAGTTGCATCTCCGATCCCAGGAGCACGGTCGCTACGGACGCACAGATCGGGCTCGCGCCGCTGGGCAGCAACGGCGGACCGACCCCCACAGAGTCGATCCCGCAGTCGAGCCCGGCCGCGGCCATCGTCGCACCCTCCGGCGATTGCACCGTCGGATTCAGCCTGCCTGGCGTCAGCAACAGCTCGGGTCAGGGAATCGACCAGCGGGGTTTCCTGCGCCCCTCTTCCAGCTGCTCGGCGGGCGCCTTCCAGGTGAACGGGGTCCCACCCTTCTCCGGAGGCGGGGCTGTGCCGCCGTCTGACCCGCTGAACCTTGCGTTGAGCGACGGCCCGATCACGCTCAACTGGCTTGCGCCGGTCTCGAGCGGCACCTCGCCGGTCACCTCCTACGACGTCTTCCGCTTCACACCGACCACCGCGGCCTCGCAGATCGCCACGGTCTCCGCGCCCACGACGACTTACGTCGACTCGAGCGTCGTGGACGGCACGCAGTACTGCTACTACGTCCAAGCCGTGAACACCTTTGGGACCTCCGCGCCCTCGAACGTCGCCTGCATCACCCCGACCTCGAGTCCCGCGCCTGGACCGCCGGGATCGTCCACCTCGTGCACGGGCTCGACCGGTAACGGGGCGTTCGTATGCGCGCTCTACGAGGACCTGCTCGGGCGCGCCCCCGATCCCTCAGGCCTTGCTTCGTGGCAGGGCGCCTTGTCGTCGGGTGCGAGCAGGAGCCAGGTGGCGCTCGCAATCACGTCCTCCCAGGAATACCGCAGTGACCTGATCACGGGGTACTACGAGAAGTTCCTCCATCGCGCACCCGATCCAAGTGGTCTCGCGACCTGGCTCTCCGCCTTTGGATCGGGGGCGAGCGACCAGCTGGTGATAGCGAGCATCCTCGCAACCCCGGAGTTCTGGGCGGACTCCGGCTCCACGCCGTCGGGTTTCGTCACAGGGCTCTACGAGAACCTCTTGGGGCGCGCCCCGGACCCGGTGGGCCTCGCCGACTGGGAGACCTTCGTTCAGGCGCCGGGCACATCGCCCTTCTGCCCGCCGGGCCAGCCCTATTGCGTGACGGGTGGGTGGTTGACCGCGGCATTGGGGATCATGTCGTCCCAGGAGTACTTCACGGACGTGGTCTCCTCCTACTACCAGTCGTTCCTGGGTCGTAGCCCCGACCCGGGTGGGCTGGCTATGTTCACCTCACAGTTGGCAGCCGGGGCGACCGACGAGCAGGTGATCTCGGAGATAGTCGGGTCCCAGGAGTTCTACAACGACGCCAACGCGGGCTGAGATCGCAGTCACCTCCACCACTGGAGGCTGCTGAACACGCGAAGGATCGTGTCCTCGACCAGCTCCGCGCCGGACTCCGTGAGGTCCTGGCCGTGTCGGCGGATCTCCCAGCGCTCGACCGCTTCTGCGATCAGGGCTCGGCCCACGCCGGATCGGCGATGCGCAGGGTGCACCCAGATGTTCACGCTCCCTTCGCGCTGGTATTTAGGGATCTCGATTGGGTAGTGGTTCAGGATGCCGAGCAGCCCGCCGTCCTCGTCTCTGTACAAGAGGCAGTCGACGTAGTACGTGGGGCTCGCCTGTCCCCTCAGGTAAGTGATCCCCGGCGGGCCTTGTTGCGGGTATTGCGACGCCTGGCTCTCCCAGCTGAGAAACGTCTGGTCGGAGACCGTGGGGACGATGAACTCTGGTCCCTTGCCCGACGGGCGCAATCTCACTCGTGTCGCGCCGCCCTGGGTCGCCTGGGCTGGCGACCGGCGCCGCTTGCCAGATCGGCGCGATTTGCCTTTTGCCATTCACCGACGAACGTACCAAGCAACCGATGGCCTGGATCGATCGAGACCGGGACAGATCGAGACGGAGCGCCCAGGAGCCAGAGTTAGAACGAGTTCTATACTCGCCCGGATGGCACAACCCGGTACCGAGCACCTGACATTCGACCGCCATGGCGCGACCGCCGTCGTGACGATGAACCGACCCGAGGCCAAGAACGCGCTCAGCCTTCCGATGCTCGTCGGGATGGCGGACGCGTGGACGGAGATCGATTCCGACGACTCGATCCGCTGCGCGATCCTCACGGGCGCCGGCGGGACGTTCTGCTCGGGGATGGACCTCAAGTCGATGTCGAGCCCCGAGGCACAGAAGTACCAGCACCGAACCCAGGAAGACCCCGACCTTCACTGGAAGGCGCTCTTGCGCCATCACCAATTGCGCAAGCCGCTGATCGCGGCGGTCGAAGGGTATGCCGTCGCCGGCGGCACCGAGATCCTCCAGACGACCGACATCCGGGTCGCGGGAGAGAGCGCCAAGTTCGGCGTGTTCGAGGCTCGGCGCGGACTGTTCCCGCTCGGAGGCTCGACGGTTCGCCTCAGGCGCCAGATCCCCTTCACGGTCGCAATGGACCTGCTGCTCACCGCGCGCGAGGTGAGCGCGCAGGAGGCGCTGTCCATTGGACTCATAGGCCGAATCGTCCCCGATGGGCTGGCGCTCGAGGAGGCGATGAAGGTCGCAGAGGTGATCAACGCGAACGGGCCCCTGGCGGTCGAAGCCATCAAACGTTCGGTCCGCGAGACCGAAGGGCTTCCCGAGACCGAGGCGCTCAAGATCGAGCTCGAGATCGGCATGCCGATCTTCGCCACCGAGGACGCGGCCGAGGGCCAGAAGGCGTTCGCGGAGAAGCGCACTCCCCAGTACCGGCGTAAATGACTCCCGAGGGCGAGTCCGCGTCGGCCGGCGGGACCGCTGACGCAGGCGCTTCGGATTCGGCCGAGCTCACGGACGATTCAGATCCCGGCTTCGGCATCTCCGACTTCGGCATCTCGGCCGGTGTGCCGGTGCACGCCGGAGGAGCTGTCGCAGCTCCGCGCCCTCACGATCCCAGGTTCGAGCTTGCCGCGGTGGTCAGGCGCATAACGAGCGCGCTCGTCGGTGCCAACCTCGAAGACACGGACATAAACGAGGCAACCGCTTCGCTCGTCGAGATCGCGAACCGCCTCGAGAGAAGGGCGGGACCGGGACGACGGCGCCGGTCTCAACCAGACCCCGCCGGTCACCCGCAGGAGTTCTTCCCGACGAGCCCTGTGGTCGGGTTCGCGAACCCCATCGCACCACCGGTCGTCGTCGAGAGCGTCGAAGGCGGTCTCGACGGGATGGCGTGGTTCGACTACCAGTACGAGGGTCCGCCGGGCTGCGTGCACGGTGGGGTGATCGCCATGGTGTTCGACGAGATCCTCGGCGCCGCCAACATCGCTGCAGGCAGTCCGGGCATGACCGGCACCCTCACCATCCGCTACCGCAAGCCGACTCCGCTTCGCACCCCGCTGCGCGTAGAGGCGCGCTGTGAGGCGCGCCAAGGCCGGAAGACGACGGCCCGTGGCGCGATCTATCACGAGGAAGTGCTCACCGCGGAGGCCGAGGGCATCTTCATCCAGCTCGTCCCCGAGCGGTTCCTGAAGATCATCGAGCAAACGGCCGAGGGGACCGACGTCATCGAGCAAGTGAGAGCGGACGCCATCCGCCTCGGCTTTGCCCCTCCGCCCCGGGTGGAGGATTAGCTCGCCCCTAGGGTCACCCCAAGGGTCGCCCCACGAATGACCAACGGATGGTGAACACCCCGGCCCCGCTGGAAGTACCGTTGCACGGCAGACGATGGGCTGCGGGGCGGGGGGCTGGGGTTTCGACCGGGGGCGGTAGCGGTCCTGGAACGGAAACGGGACGGTTGGGTTGAGCGACGGACGACGCAAGGACCACGGCACCGATCCGGCACCTTCGCCCGACGCGTCCCCCACGGCTTCGGGCACGGCCGTGAACGCGTTCGACGCCGAGGAGGGTCTGCAGGCGATCCTCGACAAGTCGGCCGCCGTCATCTTCGTGAAGGACCAACAAGGTCGCTACACGATGGTGAACGAGGCGTTCCTGCGTCCCTTCGACTTGGCCCGCGACCGGGTGCTCGGGCGGACCGCTCCCGAGGTGTGGCCCGGCTCCGAGGTCCACGACCAAGCTCACAAGCACGTACTTCGCACCGGAACCGTCGACACGCGTGACGAAGTCGTCGAGCTTCCAGACGGCACTCACACCGTCATGACCGTACGGTTCCCGCTTCATGACGCCCGAGGCGAAGTCGACTCGGTCGCGGCGATCGCCACGGACGTAACCAAGCGAAAAGCCGCCGAGGAGTCGTTGAAAGAGAGCGACCTGTTGCTCGGGACGATACTCACGGCCTCCCCTGACATCGTCACGGTCGTAGACGAACTCGGCCGTGTCACAGCCATCAGCCAGGCATCTGAGACGATCCTCGGCTACGACCTGTCAGACCCCGTACACGAAGAAGTCGCGGCCCTGGTGCACCCAGAGGACCTGCCTGCCGTGGCCGGGGTGTACGCACGTCTTCTCACGCGTGAGCAGGGGTCCCTGGACCTCCGTTATCGGGTGCGCCACCGCGACGGCCACTGGGTCATGCTCGAGACGAGGGCACAGGCGATAGTCGCCGAAGACGGCTCCGCGAAGGGAGCGGTGGTCGTATCGCGCGACGTGACCGCCGAGCTCGAGTTCGAGCAGGAACTCCAAGATGCTCTGACCACCGCTCAACAGGCGAGCACCGCGAAGAGCTCCTTCTTGTCTCGCATGAGCCACGAGCTGCGCACACCGCTCAACTCGGTGCTCGGGTTCGCCCAGTTGCTCGAGATGGAAGAGCTCCCACCGGAACGTGCGGAAGCAGTCGTACACATCCTCCAAGGAGGCCGGCACCTGCTCGACCTCATCGACGAGGTCCTCGACATCACGAGGATCGAGTCGGGGCACATGGCGTTGTCCCTGCGGCCGGTGGGGGTCACGACCTTGCTTCGTGAGGCGGCCGATCTCACTCATCCGATCGCAGAGCGAAGACGCATCCACCTCCTCGTGGAATCAGACGACCTGGCACCGGGCGAGTGTGTGCTCGCGGACCGCCAAAGGATGTTGCAGGTCCTGCTCAACCTCCTGTCCAACGCGGTCAAGTACAACGCCGCCGGCGGGAAGGTTGTGCTCTCCGCCGAGATCGAGGGGCCGGCCGCCGAACAAGTCCGCATAACGGTGGCAGACGACGGCCCTGGCATCGCACGCGAGGCGATCGACAAGGTCTTCGAGCCTTTCGAGCGACTGGGTGCCGAGCGCGGCTCGGAGGAGGGCACGGGAGTAGGGCTGGCCCTCTCGCGTCACCTCGTGGAGCAGATGGGAGGGCAGATATCGGTCACTTCGGAGCTCGGGAGAGGCACCACGTTCTCCGTGTCCCTGGCCCGCCGGCACGCGGAGGCCACCGCCGCGACGAGCTCGGAGCGTTTCGGCGCACCCTCGACGACGAGTGCACCCTCGACGACGAGTGCACCCTCGACGACGAGTGAACAAGTGCCCCCGTCCGGATCGCTGCAGCGCCGGATGCTCGTGCTCTACGTCGAGGACAACCTCGCCAACCTCGAGCTCGTCGAGCAAGTGCTCGCGAGGGCGGGGAACCTCGACCTCGTGTCGGCTACCGACGGCTCGCAAGCCCTCCAACTCGCAAGAGACATGACCCCGGACTTGGTCCTGCTCGACCTGCATCTTCCCGACATGCCCGGGTTCGAGGTCCTGAGGCATCTTCGTTCCGATTCGTCGACGAAGGACATCCCCGTAGTCATCGTGAGCGCCGATGCGCCGGCGCTCGCAGTTCGCCCGCTTCCGGAAGGGGTCGTGGCGTGCCTGTCGAAGCCCATCGACGTCCGCAAGCTGCTCCGGCTCGTGCAGGAGCAGCTCACCCCCTCGCCGGGGGCACGATGACCAATCCGACAGCGGTGGGCGGATCGGGGGCGCGACTACGTGAGGTGATCGAGCACTCGCCTTCCTCGATCTTCGTGAAGGATCTCGAAGGCAGGTACCTGCTCGTGAACGAGCAATGGTCGCGGGTATCGGGTATCTCCGCGCACGACGCCATCGGGCGCACGACAGCCGAATGCTGGCCCCAGGAAGCAGAGAGCATCGCAGCAGGAGAGCGGGCAGTCACCGAGCAGGGTGTCCCTCTCACCCGGGACGAGCAGATGCACACCGTGGACGGTCTGCGCGACTTCATCGTCGTGAGGTTCTGCCTGACCGACTCGGGTGGGCGGCCCACGGCGATCGTGGGCATCGCGACGGAGATCACCGAGCGCAAGAGGATCGAGAGAGAGCTCGCAGCGAAGGAGCGACTGCTCGAAGCCGTCATGAAGGCCAGTCCCGACATCATCACAGTCCTCGGCCGAAACAGCGAAATCCGGCAGGTGAGCGAAGCCGGGCGCAAGATCCTCGGCCGCAACCCCCACGCCGCCTCGATCCAGGAGATGTGGACGACTGTGCATCCCGAGGACCGAGAGATCTTGGCCGGGTCCTTTGCCGGGCTTCTCGACGGGTCGACCGAGCGCGCGCAGATGCGGTTTCGTGTCCGACATGCCGACGGTCACTGGGTGACGGTCGATTCGTCGGCTCAGGCGCTCATCGACGACTCGGGCTCGTTCGCCGGCGCAGTGGTGGTGACACGCGACGTGACCGCCGGCCTCGCAGCTCAAAAGCGCGTGCGGGACGCCCGTGGGGCGGCCGAGACCGCCAGCGCGGCGAAGAGCGAGTTCCTCTCGCGCATGAGCCACGAGCTCCGCACACCGCTCAACTCCGTGCTCGGCTTCGCCCAGCTGCTGCAGATGGACCCGCTTCCGCCCGAGGAGGCCGACGCCGTAGACCACATCCTCGCGGCCGGGCGCCATTTACTCGACTTGATCGACGAGGTGCTCGACATCGCGCGGATCGAGTCGGGCCGCCTCGAGCTCGACATGTCGTCGGTCCCGGTTGCCGAGGTCGTCGGTGACGCCATCGAGCTCACGCGTCCTCTCGCGGGACGAACGGGGGTCTCGCTTCACGACGAGATCGACCCGCAATGTGACCTCGCGGTTCGCGCGGATCGCCAGCGCCTCTTGCAGGTCCTACTCAACCTTCTGTCGAACGCGGTCAAGTACAACCACCCCGGGGGCCGAGTAGAGAACACCTGTGTGCAGGCCGGCCCGGGCAGGCTTCGCGTGTCGGTCACCGACACCGGGCGCGGGGTCAAGGCGGAGGACCTGGACCGGGTCTTCGAGCCCTTCGACCGCCTCGGGGCGGAGCTGATAGGCCCCGAAGGGACCGGCGTCGGGCTGTCGTTGTCGCGACAGTTGGTCGAGCACATGGGAGGGAGCATCGGGCTCACGTCGGAGTTCAAGTCGGGCAGCACCTTCTTCGTCGAGCTCGACGAGGCACTGGCCGACACTGCTACCGATTCCAAGGATGCAGGGGGCGGTGGCGAGGGTGCACGCGGTGAGCCGGGCTCGCGTGGGGCGTTTCGGGTGCTCCTCGTCGAGGAGGATCTAGCCAGCCTCGACCTGGTAGAGCAGGTGCTCAAGCGCAGGCCGGGCTCGGAGGTGATCGCCGCTATGCACGCAGGGCTCGGCGTCGAGCTCGCGCGCGAGCACCAGCCCGACCTGATCCTCCTCGAGCTCTCGCTCGAAGACACCGTCGGGCCGAGGGTGCCGGGGGTGCCGGGGGTGCCGGGGGTCACGGGAGGCCCGGGGAGCTCGGCGAGCTCGGGGAGCCCTGCGAGCTCGGGCCGGAGCTCTGTCCTCGACCTGCTCGCTGCCGATCCGGAGACGTCGCACATCCCGGTCGCCGTGATCGGTGCCCAGCCCGTGGTGCAGCAGGTGCGCGACCTGCTCGGTCGCGGGGTGGTCGGGCTCCTCACCAAGCCGATCGACGTGCGGGGCCTGCTCTCCGTCGTGGACGCGGTGCGCTCTGTGCGTCCAGGCTAGGGCCCTGCGCCGCCAAGAGCCGGAGGACCGAGATGAGCACGTTTCCCTACGACGACCGCTTCGAGGTGCACCGTCAACTTCCCGAGAAGGGGGTCCCGCGAGATGAGCTCCTCGACCTCCTGCGCACCATGGCAGAGGAGGAGGACGGTTTCTGGGAGACCGGGAAGTGCTCGGGCACGATGTACTGCGGCGACCACGACCACTACCGGTTCCTGACCGACGCCTTCGGCTTGTTCGCACACGCGAACGCGCTCCAGCGCGACATGTGCCCGAGCGCGACCAAGTTCGAGGCCGAGATCATCGCGATGACCCTCGACTTGCTCCACGCCGAGGCGCTCGACGGCTCGAGCCCCGGTGGCCCGGTGCCCGCCGGGCTGGTCACGACCGGAGGTACCGGGAGCATCGCGCACGCCATGTTGGCCTACCGCGACCATGCGCGCTCCGAACGCGGTATCGATCGCCCAAACGTCATAAAGCCCGAGACGGCACATCCGGCCTTCGACAAGGCCTGTCATCTCTTCGGCATCGAGCTGCGTAATGCGCCGGTAGACCCGAAGACGACGCTCGTCGACGTCGACTGGGTTGCCGCCCACGTCGACGACCGGACCGTCGCCCTGGTCGGATCGGCCTGCAACTACGGCTACGGGACCGTCGACCCGATCGGTGAGCTGTCGGAGCTCGCTCTCGAGCACGGAATCGGTCTGCACGTCGACGCCTGCCTCGGAGGGTTCATCCTGCCGTTCGGGCAGGAGCTCGGCTACGACGTCGAGACATTCGACTACCGCGTGCCCGGCGTCACCTCGATATCGGCGGACACCCACAAGTACGGGTACGCGTTGAAGGGGACCTCGGTACTCACGTTCCGGGACAAGGCGCTTCGGAATGCGCAGTACTTCTTCCTCACCGGTTGGAGCGGCGGCAAGTACTGCTCGCCGGGCATGGAGGGGTCGCGCTCGGGAGGGCTGCTCGCCTCGACGTGGGCGTCCATGGTCCATCTGGGACGCGCGGGCTACCGACGGTACGCGAGGCGGATCTTCGAGACCTCCGCCCAGATGCAGGACGCAGTGCGCGCTCACCCTGAGCTCAGGATCCTCGGGCGTCCCACCTTCCTCTTCAGCTTCACCTCCGACGAGTTCGACGTCTATCACGTGAACGACTTCATGCGGACGCGAGGCTGGCGGTTCAACGGGCAGCAGTACCCCAACGCGCTCCACATGGCGGTGACGCGCCCGCAGACCAAGCCCGGTGTGTCCGACGAGTTCGCCGCCGACCTCGCCGACGCCGTAGTGTACGCGAAGCAGCACCGCTCAGAGCAGCCGAAGTCGGGAGCGATCTACGGCGGGGTCGCCGGGGGGATGACCGACGAAGCAGACGAGTTCATCAAGGCTGTGATGGCCGACATGATGGACGGCCAGCAGCAGATCCCCCAGGAAACGTGAGCACCCGGCGCGAGGACGCTTATGTCCTGGCGGTCGACCTCGGCACTGGAGGGCCGAAGGTCGGGCTCGTCTCGCTCACTGGATCGGTCGCTTGGAGCGAGCACACGAGCGTTCCCACCGAGCTTCTGCCGCGAGGCGGCGCCGTCCAGGACGCGGCGGCGTGGTGGGAGGTGGTCTGCGGCTCGGCTCGCCGTGCGATCGCTAGCGGCGCAGTTCGGCCCGAGAGCGTCGTCGCGGTCTCGTGCACCGGGCAGTGGGCGAGCACGGTCCCGGTCGACGAGAAGGGGCTGCCCGTCGGGGATTGCGTGCTTTGGATGGACTCGCGCGGAGCGCCGTATTCCCGAAAGGTCGTCGGCGGCCCGATACAGGGATACTCGCCGCTCGCACTGTGGCGCTGGGTGAGGCGCACCGGAGGCGCACCCTCGGTGTTCGGCGCCGATCCGATCGGGCACATGCTCTATCTCGAGCACGAGGAGCCGGAGGTGGCGCGCGCGGCGCGCTGGTACCTCGAGCCCGTCGACTACCTCTCGATGCGCTTCACGGGGACGCCGGCCGCGTCACATGCGTCGATGACCGCGGCGTGGCTGACCGACAACCGCCACCCTGACCGACTCCGCTACGACCCGGTGCTCGTGAGGGCCGCGGGGGTGCCTGGGGAGAAGCTGCCGCCGCTCGTCACCACGGGCTCGGTCGTAGGGGAGGTGCGCGACGAAGTGGCAGGTGACCTCGGGCTGCCACCGGGAGTCGTGGTCGTCACCGGCACCACCGATCTTCACTCCGCGGCCGTCGGTGCAGGAGCGGTCCTCGACTACGAGACTCACCTCGTGATCGGGACCACTTCGTGGGTGAGCTGTCCGGTCCCCATGAAGAAGACCGACGCCGTGCGCCAGATCGCCTCTGTCCCGGGTCTCTCTGCCGGCGAGAGCAGCGCACGCGGCCCCGCCCGATACCTCGTCGCCGACAACCACGAGACGGGGGGGCTCTGTCTCAAGTGGCTGCGCGACAACGTCGTCGCGCCGGCCGACGCGCTCTCGGCCCCGGGAGGCACGGGCGGCGCCCCGTCTTTCGACGCGCTCACCGAGCTCGCAGGCAGCGTGCCCGCCGGAAGCGGGGGGATCGTCTTCACACCGTGGCTGGCGGGGGAGCGATCGCCCGTCGACGACCGCAACGCCAGGGGGGGCTTCCACAACCTCTCCCTTGCCACGACACGCGCCGACATGACGCGAGCGGTCCTCGAAGGGGTCGCCTACAACAGCCGCTGGCTGTACGAGGCGGTCGAGCACTTCGTCCGCCGCCGGCTCGACAGCGTGAGGGTGATCGGCGGGGGAGTCTCCTCCGACCTTTGGTGCCAGATCCACGCCGACGTCCTCGAGCGCGTCGTCGAGCGAGTCGAAGAGCCCCTCATCGCGAACCTGCGAGGCGCTGCTCTCTTCGCGGGGGTGGCGCTCGGCGAGGTGCAGCTCGAGGAGATGGGTGAGCTCGTGACGGTGCAGGCGCGCTTCGAGCCGGACCCGGGGACGCGGGCTGTCTACGACAGGCTCTATGCCGAGTTCCCGAAGCTGTACAAGTCGCAGAAGGGCATGTTCGCCCGGCTCAATCGCCGCACGTCCGCCGGACACGAGTCACCGTGAACGCAGAGGGCGATCGAGCACACCACCTACCCGAGGGTGTCACCGATCCGGGATACGAGCGCGTTCGCGACGTGTTCGCCCGCGGGCTTCGCGGCTTTTCGGTCGGCGGGATGTCTTTCGCCGCGTACGTCGACGGACGAAAGGTCGTCGACCTCTGGGGTGGGACGGCAGGACCCGGACACCCTTGGACCGCCGACACGCTCGCGGTGCTGATGTCCTCCACCAAGGGGCTCGTGGGCCTCTGCGCGCAGATCCTCAACGACCGCGGACTGCTCGACGTGGACGCTCCGGTCGCGCGCTACTGGCCGGAGTTCGCGCAGAACGGCAAGGAGGCCGTGCTCGTGCGCCACGTGCTCACCCACACTGCGGGGCTCCTGGAGCTTCCCCGCGAGATGGCGTCGCCCGGTTGGGACGGAAGTGGCTGGGACGATCACGAGGCGATAGCCGCGGCGCTCGCCGCGAGCACTCCCCTGTGGGCTCCGGGCGAGCGCTTCGGATATCACGCCCTGACCTATGGCTGGCTGGTGGGCGAGCTCGTCAGGCGCATCACCGGCGACAGCGTCGGCGCGTTCTTTGGCTCCGAGGTCGCAGGTCCGCTCGAGCTCGACGCATGGATCGGCACCCCGCTTGAGCACTCAGGCCAGGTCGCGCGGGTGAACGACCGGTTCGCCGAGGCCCTGCCGGCGGTGGCCCGGCCAATGCTGCGGTCGGTCCAGCGACAGATGCGCGACCCTTCGACGTATTCGGGGCGAGCCTTCCTCGCAGACGGAACGAGCTGCGTGATGGACCACGGCGAGGCCCTGATGAACGACCCGAAGGTGCTCGGCGTCGAGATCCCCGCCGCGAACGGCACGGCCACGGCGCGCAGCCTCGCCAAGATGTACGCCGCGCTGTCGGTGGGCGGGGAGCTCGAGGGCGTGCGCATCGTGTCGCCGGAGTCGATCGCCAGGTTCAGCGCCGACGTGATCCGCCTGCCGGATCTGACCCTCACGGAGCTGCGTCTGCCGGTACCGGGGCTCGGCTGGGTGCTCTCGCGTCCGGTGCGACGAAGTCTCGGCTACATCCTCAACCCTTCCCTTCGCGGCGAGCGACCCAGGTTCGGCCCCAACCCGGACGCCTTCGGCCACGACGGCGCGGGCGGGCAGATCGCCTTCTGCGACCCCGATGGGCGGGTCGCGGTGGGCTTCCTGAGAAGCGAGCTGACCTCGTCCACGCGACTGTCGACGAAGCTGATCGACGCTGTCTACGACTGCGCCGGAGTGGGCCGTCGCAAGAGACCTCGCCGGCCGTCCCGAGGCATATGAACAGAGCTCAGATGGCGCGCTCGCGCCCTTCCCAGTAAGGGTCGCGCAGCTTTCGCTTGTAGAGCTTGCCGTTCGGGTCGCGCGGCATCTCGTCCGTGAAGTCGATCGTCTTCGGCGTCTTGAAGTGGGCGAGCCGGCCCTCGCACCACGAGAGGATCTCGCGTGCCAGCTCCGGCGACGGCTCGACCCCGTCGACCGGCTGGACGACGGCCTTCACCTGCTCCCCCCAGTCCTCGTCGGGTATGCCGAAGACCGCGGCGTCGACGACCTTGGGGTGGCCGAGGAGCACGTTCTCGATCTCGGCGGGGTAGATGTTCGCCCCGCCAGAGATGATCATGTCGGTCTTGCGGTCGCAGAGGAACAGATACCCGTCGTCGTCGAGGTACCCGACGTCGCCGACGGTGAAGAACTTCCCGATGCGGTTGCTCTTCGTCTTCTCGGCGTCCTTGTGGTACTTGAAGTCCCCCGCGCCCATCGCCATGTAGACGGTCCCGATCTCGTTCGCCGGGAGCTGGTTCGCGTCGTCGTCGAAGATCGCGATCTCCGAGATCGGCCAAGGGCGCCCGACCGTCCCGGGCTTCTTCAGCCACTCCTCGGTGTTGACGATCGTCCCGCCACCCTCGGAGGCCGCGTAGTACTCGTCGATGACGGGACCCCACCATTCGATCATCGCCCGCTTGGTGTCGACCGGGCAGGGAGCTGCGGCGTGGATCATGTGGCGCAGCGACGAGAGGTCGTAGCGATGCTTGGTCTCCTCGGGGAGAGCGAGCAGCCGGTGGAATTGGGTGGGGACCATGTGCGAGTGGGTGACCCGGTGCCGCTCTATGAGCTCGAGCATCTTCTCGCCGTCCCACTTGTCCATGAGCACGACCGTGTGGCCCATGTGGATCGACGCGCCCGAGAACCGCAGCACCGCCGTGTGGTAGAGGGGCGAGCCGACGATGTGCACGTTGTCGTCGCGCGGGTTGATCGCGAACAGAAGGAGTATGCCCGCGAGGCCGATCGCCGCGTCGTCGGGATTCGCTCCGGTGAGCGCGCGGCGAACGCCCTTCGGGTTTCCCGTCGTGCCCGAGGTGTAGTTCATGGTGTCGCCGAGGCTGCGATCTTTCGGCATGTCCGTGGGTTGGTTGTCGCGCAGCTGGGAGTAAGAGGCGAAGCCGGGTATCTCCCCCACCGAGAGGCAGCGGCTGGCAGGTACCCCGGCTTCGTCCGTGGCACCGAGGCAGGCGTCTGCGAAGCGCTCGTGGCCGATGAACGCCGAGGCGTCGGAGTCGGAGACTATGTAAGCGATCTCGGGCGCAACGAGATGGTGGTTGATCGGCACGATGTACCAGCCGGCTTGGAGTGCGGCGAGGTAGATCTCGAACACCTCGACGCAGTTGGGGAGCACGAACGCGATGGTGTCTCCCTGTTTCAGGCCGAGTTGCCTGAGCGCTGCGACGACCTGGTTGGCCCGCCCGAGAAGCTCACCCGCCTTGAGCTCCGTGCCGTCGGGGCCCACCAGCGCCAGATGGCCCGGCTCCTCTTGCGCCATCGCCCAGAAACCGAAATCGGCCATTTCCTCCCCCTCCTAGCCTTCCGACCGCCCGAAAAGACTAGAACGTGTTCTCGCGTCCCACCAAACGGGGCCCCGCGCTCGCGGCTTCCAGTCGGTGACGGTGCTTCAATCGGCGCGCCCGACACATGATCCCCGACGCGCAGCGACCCCGCCGAAGCGGGGTCACCACGTGCTCGACCGCATAGCGGACTGTCCAGCGCTTCTGTGACTTTATCCCGGTACAGGTCCCGGGGGTGGGGGTCGAACCCACAACCTTGCGCTGGACAGGCGCCCGCTCTGCCGATTGAGCTACCCGGGGCCGGAACCCATCCTCCCGAAGGGGTGTGACGCGGAAGCGCTTTGGCGCCTGGACAAGAACCGGTTCTAACGTCCCGTCAGGATCCTCCGCGCTGGGGTGCGCGGGGCTTGTTGGAGCATCGTGGAGGAGCAAGTGGCAGGGTTCCTGGAGGGAAAAGCTGTCGTCATAACCGGAGCGGGCGGCGGGATCGGCCGGGCGTGCGCGCTGGCGTGCGCAGCCGAGGGCGCAAAGGTCGTGGTCGCCGACATCGGGGTCTCCATGGCCGGCGAGGACCCGACGAGCGAGGTCGCAGACTCCGTGGTGAAGGAGATCCAGGCGGCAGGCGGCGAGGCCGTCGCTGTCGCCGAGGACGTCTCGACGATGGCAGGCGGCGAGGCCGTCGTCGGCGCCGCGGTCGACAACTTCGGCCGCATCGACGGTGTGGTCGCGGTGGCGGGGATACTTCGCGAGCGCATGTTGTTCAACATGAGCGAGGACGAGTGGGACGCTGTGGTCGCCACTCACCTGAAGGGCCACTTCACCGTGTTCCGGACTGCTGCCGCGATCATGCGCAAGCAGGAGTCCGGCTCGTTGATCGGCTTCACCTCGGGCGCGTTCACCGGGAGCATCGCGCAGGCCAACTACTCCGCAGCCAAGGGCGGCATCGTGTCGCTGGTGCGTTCGGCCGCATTGGGGCTGCACCGCTATGGGGTAAGGGCGAACGCGATCGCACCGATCGCGCGCACGCGCATGTCGGCGAACGTCCCGCAGGAGCTCGAGGAGATGGGTGACCCCGAGGACGTGGCGCCCATGGTGGTGTACCTGCTCTCGGACGCGGCGAGGGAAGTGACGGGCCAGGTCTACACGGTCGTGGGCGGGCGCATCTCGGTGTGGAACCAGCCGTCCGAGGTCCGCACGATGCGCACCGAGGGGCGATGGGATCCCCGTGACATCGCTGCGCGGTTCGACGAGGTCGGCCAGGAGCGCATGGCGATGCTCGACCGCTTGGAGGCGATCCGCGAGGCTGCGGGCTCGGGGGACAAGCCGAACACCTGAGCGCCCGTCGTCCCGGAGTTTCCATTGATCAGCTCATTTGTGCGCTTGTAGTGTTTCACCCGGTGGGTCGGACCCACGGGAGGGGACATGTCCACGGCGGACGAGCTGGCCAAGCTGGCGGCGCTAAGGGACCAAGGCATCCTGAGCGATGCCGAGTTCGAGGCGGAGAAGGCCAAGCTGATCGGCCAGGTCGCCCCGCCCGGAGATCAGGGGCCGTCCTCGTCCTCGCCGCCGCCTCCCCCTCCACCGCCACCTCCACCTGCCCCCCCGCCGACACCTCCGCCCCCGCCGCCTCCGCCCCCTCCTCCTTCGGGGCCGCCGACCGGGCCGCCGGCCGGGCAGCCGGTAGGGCCGATCTCAGGGTCAGCGGCCGGCACGCCCTACGTAGCCACCGCCGCCGTGGCCTCTTCCGAGGAGGAAGAGGAGCGTCGCAGAAGGGCCGCAGGCTTCTTCCTCACGAGGAACCAACTTCTCCTGGGGCTCGCGCTCCTCGTGCTCATCGGCGGAGGGATCGGTCTCGCGGTGGGACTGGGCGGGAGCTCGTCCCCGTCGGCGAGCGAAGTCTTCCTGCAGCCGACGAACTCGACCGGCGCGAACCCGTTCACTCCGAACGTCGGGCAGGACGCATCGGTCGCCCGGAGCGTCTCGAACGCGCTGCCGACGACGTCTGGAGGCATTCCCTCTTATACGGGCAACTCGATCGGGCTCTACGGGGGCACCCTCAGCACGGCTAGTTGCAACCCCCAGCAGATGATCAGCTACCTCGAGGCCAACCCTTCGCTCGCCGCGGCGTGGGCGGGTGCAGAGGGGATCCCGGTGAGCGAGATCCCCTCGTACATCTCGTCTCTCACGCCGATGACGCTTCGTTACGACACCCGCGTCACGAACCACGGCTACATAAACGGCGTGGCGAATCCGATCCCGGAGGTTCTCGAGGCAGGCCAGGCGGTTCTCGTCGACCACTACGGCATCCCGCGTGCGCGCTGCTACTGCGGCAATCCCCTCACGCCTCCGGTCGCGGTCGCGACTCCGACGTACGTGGGCACCCCGTGGCCGGGCTACTCGCCCACGACCGTCATCGTGGTCCAGCAGTCGCCCGTGATCATCAACAACTTCACCGTCATCGACAACTCGACGGGCAACCCCTTCAACCGGCCGGCCGGGACGACCGGCTCCTCGGACGGTCCCGCGCAGTCGTCCAACGCTCCGACCATGCCCGGGGTGAACGCACCTGGGTCCACGAGCGCGACACCTACGACCGCACCAACCGCGACCACGGCACCGACTGCTACCACGGCACCAATCGCCACGACTCCGGTGACCGCGCCGAACGGCCAGCCGCTCGGCACCGGGGCGGTTCAAGTCACCTTGACCTGGTCGACGTTCGCGGACCTGGACCTGCATGTCCTCGAGCCGGACGGCACCGAGATCTACTACGACAACCGAACCTCGACTGACGGCGGCACGCTAGACGTCGACTCGAACGGCGGTTGCAACAACGAGACCAATTCCCCGGTCGAGAACGTGTATTGGACGAACCCACCGCCTGCAGGGACCTATACCGCTCGAGTCGTCTACTTCGAGGACTGCGCTGGATCGGGCCCTCAGACGTTCACCCTCACCGTGAAGATCAACGGTCGGGTCGTGCTGCAACAACAGGGGATGGTCAACGCAGCCAACGACTCCCAGGACTTCACGTTCACAGTCGGATAGATCACGGGCACTCCGACCGCCGGGCATCAGACCCGTCGTCGACCCTCCCTCATCCGCAGCTGTTGACCGGGAGGATCATCGTGACAGAGACGGTGTATCCCGGGTTCGTGTTGGAGACGACAGTGTTGAACTGCGACATCTCGCAGTCGGTTCCGTTCGCGCTGCCGGTTGTGCCGTCAGCGTTGGTGCCGCTCGAGCTCCAGGAGATTTCGAAGTGATGGCCGTCTCCGCAGTTGTCCACCGAGGCCACGAGGACGGGGTTGGTGATCGTGGCGGTGAAGCTGCCTCCGCCACCCCCGAGCACTCCGGGGTCACCACCTTGGATGTCGATCTCAGAGGGGTACCCGATCGTGCACGTAGGAGGTGGCGGGGTGTTGTTGGCAGGCGGAGGTGATGCCTGCTGGCCCGGGTTCTGGCCCTGGTCCGAAGGGGTCTGGCCGGAAGGTTGCTGAGAGTTCCCCTGTGTAGTCGTCGTGTCGCTCGGTGCGGGGGTTGCCGATGCGGGTGTGGGGGTGCCAGATGGCTGGATGACCGGGAGCGCGGAGTCCTGGGCGTTGGACTGTGACGACGAAGCGC
>Ga0209415_10001469_pt1 | contig 45210 bp, 36 predicted proteins | sample PeaSoiSIISIP2007_FD_187696 | JGI IMG/M metagenome (GOLD analysis project Ga0209415, IMG submission 187696) | Peat soil microbial communities from Weissenstadt, Germany - SII-SIP-2007 (SPAdes) (version 2) | ecosystem: Environmental > Terrestrial > Soil > Wetlands > Peat | place: Germany... | reverse complement strand
CCAGTCAGCCGCTGGTCCAAGGTATCGATCGCGGCAATTTCGACGGGGCAAGAAATTGGAATCACGCCGTTGCAGCTTGCCGGGCTGATCTCCTCTATGGCCAACGATGGCGTATGGGTGGCGCCAAGAATCGTGGCCGGCACGACTGAGCCACGGAATGCACCGCAGTCAGTCGCGTTTGATCCCGTGGAGGAACGAAGAGTGATTTCGCCCCTGACGGCGGCCCAGATGCGCCAGATGATGCAAGGCGTCGTGTTGCACGGCACGGGCAAGAAAGCGTTGCTCGAAGGGTATAGCTCAGCCGGCAAGACCGGAACTGCCCAGAAAGTTGACCCTGACACGCATTCGTATTCCCATACAAAGTACGTAGCCTCATTCGCCGGGTTCGCGCCCGTAAACAATCCGGTCATCGCGGTCGCGGTCGTCCTCGATTCGGCTGTGGGCTTGCATCAAGGAGGTCAGATCTCCGCACCGGTTTTCCAACGCATCACCCAGCAGGTACTGGAGTATCTGCACGTGCCGCATGATGTCGAATTGCCAGTGAGCCGCCAATTGCTCATGGCGGAGAGCCGCGTGAAGGAGCAGGAGTTGGAGGAGGGATCTCCCGATCGCCTGGGCGATAATTTGGATGCTGCGGACACGGAATCGCCGGATACGGCCCCGGTTGCGGCCTCGGCTCAGCCTGCGTCCGAGACGAGTAACGGTATAGTGCCGGCTGCCTTGCAGGAGCGCGAGCCGGAATCACCGCCGGAGCCAGAACCCGGGCAATCCCCCACCGCAACGGCGAAATCGGAACCGGCAACTCCGGCGCATCTTCCCAGCAGCGGCACGGTGGTGTTGGATTTGGAGCAGGGCGGCATCGAAGTGCCTTCATTCGTCGGCAAAAGCGTACGGTCGGCAGTGGAAATGGCGGAGGAGCGCGGGCTGGACGTGGATGTGGTGGGCAGCGGACTGGCTCGGGAGCAATCTCCCTCCCCAGGTTCGCGCGTGGCGGCGGGAAGCACAGTGACTGTCACATTTGGACGGTAGGGCAAGCGCGCCTCTTTCTCTTCATCCCTCCTGGCGCGGTCTCGCTGGTTTCTGGGATGCGCGCATCATAACAATTTCCTAGTAGACCTGGGTGCCATACAATCAAGCCAATGACGATGACTTTTCTTGATCTCCTCGAAGGGGCGGAAGTCCTGGAGCGGAGCGGGAATCCGAGCATCAGCGGGATCGAGTACGACTCGCGGCAGGTGAAGCCGGGAGACGCATTCGTCGCCATGCGCGGTGAGTCGAGCGATGGCAACAAGTTCATCGACCAAGCCATTGCCGCCGGCGCCGTGGCCATTGTCAGCGACTCGCCGGAGAAGGCGCGAGAAGGCGTGGCTTGGGCGCGAGTTCCACACGGCCGCCGCGCTCTGGCTCGTTTGAGCGCCAACTTTTATCGCCGTCCCGCCGAACGGCTGGCCCTTACTGGTATTACGGGCACGAACGGCAAGAGCACCACGGCGTTTCTGGTGGAAGCCATCCTCACCGCGGCTGGCCGCAAGAGTGCGCTCATCGGCACCATCGAGTATCACGTGGCCGGCAAGGTCTTGCCTGCGCCCCACACTACACCCGAGGCTCTGGATCTGAATCGCCTCTTGTCGGAAGCGCTGGGGAACGGGGCGACCGAGGCGGTGATGGAGGTTTCCTCGCACGCCCTGGCGCAGCAGCGGGTTTACGGCATTCCGTTTGACACCGCCATCTTCACCAATCTCACTCGCGACCATCTCGATTACCATCACACTATGGAGGAGTATTTCGCTTCCAAGCAGGCGCTATTTGAGGGTTGCGGAACGGACGCGCCTCGGGTGGCGGTGCTCAATGGCGACGACGAGTATGGCCAGAAACTGGGGAAAATCAGCCGCAAGCGCAGCGCCGAGGTCTTGACCTACGGATTGGCGAAGGGAGACTTCCATGCCGAGAAAGTCGACATCACGCCGCGGGGGACGCGGTTCGACCTGGTCACACCGCAGGGAACGATTCCGCTCTTTTCTCCGCTCATCGGCAAAGTGAATGTGTATAACATCCTGGCGGCGGCGGGCGCGGCTTACGCGCGGAACTGCGGCACGGAGGCCATTGCGCAAGGCGTGGCCGCGCTTACCCGCGTGCCGGGACGATTTGAACGGGTGGACTGCAAACAGCCGTTTACGCTGGTGGTGGACTACGCTCACACCGACGATGCGTTGCGCAACCTGACGGCGCTGGCGCGGGAATTCGTCCAGCGCGCGGGCCAAAAAGGGCGAGTGATCACCGTTTTCGGCTGCGGCGGCGACCGTGACCGCGCCAAACGTCCGCTGATGGGAGAGGCCGCGGGACGGGGCAGCGACTTTGTGGTGCTGACCTCGGACAATCCCCGCAGCGAGGACGCATTGGCGATCATCAATGACGCCATGGTCGGCTTGCAGCGCTCCGGAGCGAAATACAAAGTGGAACCGGAGCGGAGCGCGGCCATTGCCCTGGCCATCCGCGAGGCCCGGCCCGGAGATATTGTGCTGCTGGCGGGCAAGGGCCATGAAAAGGTTCAAGTGACGCGCCAAGGGCCCATTCCCTTTGACGACGTGGAAGTGGCGCGGCAGCTCATGCGCGCCGCCGGATATGACTGCGACGCGGCCAGCGCCGCCGCTGGAAAGACTGCATGAAGCTCCCGCTGGCTCGCATCGCCGACTTTCTCTCGGCCACGGGAGAGTTCGACTACAAAGCCGCAGCCCAGGGATATTCCATCGACTCGCGCACCCTCCGGCCGGGAGAGCTGTTTTTTGCCGTGAAGGGCGAGCGCATGGATGGGCACGATTTTGTGGAGCAAGCTCTGGAGAAAGGCGCGGTAGGCGCCATTGTGCGTAAGGATCAACTGGTGCGCTACCCGGTGAAGACTCGGCTGCTGGCGGTGGATGACACGTTGACCGCGCTGCAAACCCTGGCCACCGCGGTTCGCCGCTTGTGGGCCGAGCCGCTGGCCGGCGTGACCGGGTCCACCGGGAAAACCACGACCAAGGAAGCGATTGCGCACGTGCTCTCGAGCCGCTTCCGCGTGCTGAAATCCGAGGGCAATTTCAATAATCATTTTGGGCTCCCTCTGATGCTGCTGAAGCTCGAACCGGAGCACGACGTCGCCGTGATCGAGATGGGTATGTCGCATGCCGGGGAGATTGCCGCGCTGGCGAAAATCGCACAGCCTGAAATCGGGGTGGTCAGCAACGTCGCGCCGGTGCATTTGGAGTTTTTCAAGTCGGTGGCTGACATTGCACGCGCGAAATATGAGCTGATTGAAGCGCTGCCCGCCGGCGGAACCGCGGTGCTCAACGCCGACGACGAGTACGTGTCGCAGTTTGGCCGCGATTTTCACGGCAAGGTGGTTTGGTTCGGCCTGCGGCCCACGGCCGATGTCCGGGCGGAAAACATCGAATCGCTGGGCTCGCAGGGATCGGCTTTCGAAGTGGTTGCCGGGAGTTGCCGCGAACCCGTGGTTCTGCCCCTGGTGGGCAAGCACAACATCTACAACGCGCTGGCGGCGGTTGCGGTTGGGTTGGAGCGAGGCCTCAGCCCCTCGGAGGCAGTTGGGTCGCTGGCTTCCCTGGCCCCGGCGGAGAAGCGTGGGCAGGTCGTCAAGGTGGGTAACATCACGGTCATCAACGATTGCTACAATTCCAACCCAACGGCCTTGAACGCCATGGTCGATGCCCTGGCAGCCATGCCGGCCGGACGCCGGGTGGTGGTGGCGGGCGAAATGCTGGAACTCGGCGTGGCGGGTGAGGAGTTGCATCGCCAGGCGGGTGAGCACATCGCCGCCGGAAAAATCGACGCATTGCTGGGAGTGCGTGGCTTGGCGCAAGCCATGGTCGACTCTGCACAGCGAGCTGGCATTCGAGCGGAATTTGTGGCCACCCCCGAGGAAGCCGGCGAGTGGCTGGCGCGGGAAACGCGCGATGGAGATATGGTGCTGCTCAAGGCCTCGCGCGGCGTGAAGTTGGAAAAGGCGCTCGAAACCTGGCAGTCGCGACGGGCGGATGCCGACGCCGCGCGGAGCTGACGCGGAAAGTCACACGGAGGCTGATTGCTTTATTGGCTGCTTTATCTAAAGCTGTTCCATTACTTTCCGCCGTTCCGGATTTTCCGTTATCTGACTTTCCGCACTGCGTTTGCCAGCTTGACCGCGCTGTTCACCGGACTGGTGATCGGGCCGCTGGTCATCAGCCGCTTGCGTGAATTTCAAATCGGCCAATACATCCGCGAAGAAGGTCCCAAGGCGCATCAGAAAAAGGCCGGCACTCCTACTATGGGCGGCCTGTTGATTGCGATCTCCATTGTGGTTCCAACCCTGCTGTGGGCCGATTTGAGCAACCGCTTCGTGTGGATTGCGGTGTTCGCCACCAGCGCGTACGCCGCGATTGGCTTTTCCGATGACTACACCAAGGTTGTGCACCGGCGGAATCTGGGCCTCACCGCCCGGCAAAAGCTTGGGCTGCAAAGCTTGACCGGCATAGTGATCGCGGCGGCCCTGATTTTCATGCAGATGCGCGGTCTCTATTCCACTCGGCTGACGGTACCCTTTTTCAAGCAGTATCATCCCGACCTGGTGCTTGGAGCCTTCCGGCACAACCCCCACCTCTGGCCCCTGGCCTTTCTTCCATTCGTCGTCTTTGTAACCGCAGTCATTGTGGGATCCAGCAATGCCGTCAACCTTACGGATGGACTGGATGGGCTGGCCATCGGATGCACCGTGATCGCAGCGGGGGCGCTCACAGTATTGACCTACGTCAGCGGCCACGCCACGTTCGCGTCGTATCTGGACTTGCCGCGCATGCCCCAGGTCGGCGAATTGACCATCTTTTGCGGCGCCATGGTCGGAGCGTCCATTGGCTTCCTGTGGTACAACGCGCATCCCGCCGAGGTCTTCATGGGCGATGTGGGTTCGCTGGCCTTGGGCGGAGCCATTGGCACGGTCGCGGTTATCATCAAGCAGGAACTATTGTTGCCCTTCATCGGCGGGGTATTCGTGATCGAGGCGCTCTCGGTAATTTTGCAGGTTGGATCGTACAAGCTGCGCAAGAAGCGTATTTTCAAGATGGCGCCGATCCACCATCACTTTGAGTTGCTGGGATGGTCGGAGTCGAAGATCATCGTACGCTTCTGGATCGCGTCGCTGGTGTTCGCGCTGTTCGCGCTGACTACACTCAAATTAAGATAGGATTTTCACCACGGAGGCACGGAGTCACAGAGAGAATCTTGGTGTTTTTTCTCCGTGTCTCTGTGTCTCCGTGGTAAGAATCAAATCCTATGGAACTGAACGGAAAACGCGTGCTGGTTGTCGGGCTGGGCAAGTCCGGCGTGGCTTCGGCGCTGTTTCTCAAGGCGCGCGGCGCGCGGGTTACTGTCTCCGACGCCAAGCCTTCCGATCAGCTGGGCAAAGAAATCCCGATGCTGCTCGATCACGGCATTGCCGTGGAAACGGGCGGGCACGGCGAGCGCACCTTCCAGGGACAGGATTTGATTGTCGTCAGCCCGGGCGTGCCGCTGGATGCGCCCTCGATCGTGCAGGCGCGCGCGCTGGGCGAAACCGTGATCGGAGAAGTCGAACTGGCAGCGCAGTTTTTCCCCGGCCGTATGGTCGCCATCACCGGCTCGAATGGGAAGACCACCACCACCTCGCTGGCCGGCGAGATTGTCGCGGCGGGCGGTTTCTCCACCGTGGTGGGTGGGAACATTGGAACACCTGCGATCTCTCTGGTCGAACAGGCGACATCGGAAACCATTGCCGTTCTCGAAGTTTCCAGTTTTCAGCTGGAGACCATCCAGACATTTCATCCGGTTCTCGCGGTGGTGCTGAACGTTACGCCCGATCACCTGGACCGCCATCACACCTTCGCAGTGTATGTTGACGCCAAGGCACGCATCTTCGAGAACCAGCAGGCAGGGGATTTCGCCGTATTGAATGCCGATGACCCAACCTGCGTACAAATGGCGGGACGCACCCGGGCGCAAGTCTTCTGGTTCAGCCGCAAAAAGGAAATCAAGCAAGGGGCCTACGTGAGCAGCGGCCGGATTTTTTTCCGCGGCTCTGGCAAACCGCGGGAGATCATGCTGGTCTCCGAGATTGGACTGAAGGGCGCGCACAACGTGGAGAACGTCCTGGCAGGAGTCTGCGCGGGATCTCTTCTCGGCTGCGAGCCGGGAAAAATCCGCGACGCGGTGCGGAACTTCAAGGCGGTGGAGCATCGCCTTGAATATGTGGCCACGATTGGCGGTGTCGAATATTACAACGACTCCAAAGCCACCAATGTGGACGCCACCATCAAGGCGCTGGAGTCGTTTCCGGCGAATATTCACCTGATCCTCGGCGGCAAGGACAAAGGCAGCGATTACAGGGTGCTGAACGATCTGCTGCGGCAGCGGGTGAAGCGGGTGTACACCATCGGCGCGGCGGCGGCGAAGATCGAATCGCAGATTAGAGGCGCGGCGGAGATCGTGCAAGCGGGAACCTTGGAGTCGGCCGTCAAACGCGCTGCCGCGGTGGCCCAGTCCGGTGATGTTGTATTGCTAGCGCCGGCCTGTGCCAGCTTTGACCAGTTCCGAAACTACGAGCATCGTGGGAAGGTGTTCAAAGAAGTGGTGCGAGAGCTGGCGGCGGAGAAGGTCAAGGGTTAACCGCCATCTCACCACGGAGACACAGAGGCACAGAGAAAATCGGGACCTGTCTTCTGGCGTTCGGCAGCGACCTTAATCCAGTGCAAGCGGTGAGTGGGGAACCAGCGAAGTTACCCTTTTCGATAAATCCAGAATAAAAAGCCTCCGTGTCTCCGTGTCTCCGTGGTGGAATGACCATTCCATGGCGAAGCGCGTCAGAGTCGATGGCTGGCTATTCACGGTGACTCTGTTGCTGGTGTTCGTGGGGCTGGTCATGGTGTTCAGCGCCTCGGCGGTCATGGCGAAAGACCGCTACGGCTCCGGCTACTACTTCGTACTGCGGCAAATGGTGTGGGCCGTGGGCGGGCTCGTGGCTATGGTGGCTGCCATGAAGGTGGATTACCGCCGCTATAAGAATCCCGCAGTGGTGTTCTCGGCGCTGGGCATCACGGCTTTTCTGCTGATTTCGGTTTTCTTTCTCGACCGAGCCCACAACACCCACCGTTGGATCCATTGGGGAGGATTCTCCTTCCAGCCGTCAGAGCTGGCCAAGCCGGCCCTGATCCTCTTTTTGGCGTTTTTTCTGGAGAGCCGCACCAAGTCGATGAACGACTGGCGGAACACGCTCCTGCCGGCAGTCATTCCGACCCTGATCTGTCTGGGCCTGATTGTCCTGCAGCCCGACCTGGGGACGGCGATCGCGTGCGCGGCCATCACCGCGTGCATTTTGTTCGCCGGCGGCCTGGAGTTGAAGTATCTGGGATACGGCCTGGCAGCCTCGCTGCTTCCGCTCTATTTTCTAATTTTCCACGTCGCCTATCGCCGTGAACGCATTCTGGCCTTCCTCAATCCTTATTCCGATCCGCAGCGAGCCGGGTTCCACATTATTCAATCGCTGATTGCCGTGAGCACCGGCGGCATCACCGGCGTGGGGCTGATGGAAGGGAAGCAGAAGCTCTTTTACTTGCCGGAGCCGCATACCGATTTCATCTTCTCCGTGATTTGCGAGGAGTTGGGCTTGGTGGGCGCAATTGTGATCGTGGCGCTGTTCGCCATCTTCCTCTGGCGCGGCGTGCGCACCGCCTTGCGAACCCAGGACATGTTTGGCCGCTTTCTGGCGGTCGGCATTACCAGCATGATTGTCGTGCAGGCCTTCATCAACATCAGCGTGGTGCTGGGGTTGATGCCGACCAAAGGCATCCCGCTGCCGTTCATTTCTTACGGTGGATCATCGTTGTTTATCACGCTGGCCTGTGTGGGCGTGCTGCTGAATGTCAGCAAGCAGGCGGAGTGAGTTAGCAACGAACCTGTAGGGACGGCCGCCCCCGGCTCTCTGGTCGAGCGAGGCTCGACAATCTGAACGGCTGTATTCCGCAACTCGTTTCCGGATATAGTCACTGCATGCGTGCCATTCTGGCGGGAGGCGGGACCGGCGGCCATGTCATCCCGGCGCTCGCCATCGCGCACCAACTGCAGAAAACCTACGGCGCGGAGGTGCTGTTCATCGGCACGGCGCGCGGCATCGAGAACCGCCTGGTTCCGGCGGCGGGATTCTCGCTGCGTCTGATCGAAGTGGGTGCACTGAATCGCGTAAGCCTGGCGACGCGGCTGAAAACCTTCGTCGGCTTGCCAGGAGCGGTGTGGGCCGCCCGCCGAATGCTTTCCGAGTTTCAGCCCAACGTGGTCATCGGGGTGGGGGGATACGCCTCCGGGCCGGCCATGCTGGCGGCAATCATGCAGCGGATTCCCACGCTGGCGTTTGAGCCCAACGTGGTGCCAGGTTTCGCCAATCGCATGGTGGCGCGCTGGGTTTCGGCGGCGGCGGTGCACTTTGAGGAAACAGCCAAGTATTTCCGCCACGCCGAAGTGACGGGTGTGCCCGTGCGCCAGGCGTTCTTTGAGATTGCCGATAAGAAGCCGCCGGGCGAAAAGCCCACGTTGCTGGTTTTCGGCGGCAGCCAAGGCGCCCATGCCATCAATCAGGCCATGATGCAGTGTTTGCCGGAGCTGCTGAAGCAGGCGCCTGGCATCCACATCATCCATCAGACCGGAGAGCGCGACTATAATGACGCGCAAGCCGCCTATCAGCGAGCAGGCGCGTCGGCGGAGGTTTCCGCGTTTATCAACGACATGCCTGGGTTTTTCGCGCGGGCAGATTTGCTACTGTGCCGCTCCGGAGCCAGCACGGTGGCGGAAATCGCCGCCGCAGGGAAGCCGGCGATTTTTGTGCCCTTCCCGCGTGCCGCCGACGATCATCAGCGGGTAAACGCCCAGGCGCTGGAGCGGGTTGGCGCCGCAGTCGTTCTGGAAGAAACCAAGCTGGACGATGTGTGGCTGGTAGAAACCGTGAGCGCGCTGCTGGGAGATCCGGCACGGCTGCGGCGCATGAGTGCTGCGGCGCGCGGGTTGTCGCATCCCAACGCGGCGCGGGATATCGCGGCGCTGGCGGGGCAGTTGGCGGGAATTCCAAGCTAGCCGCGGATTTACACGGATCTTCACGGATCAAATTTTTGATTGCTCCATATTTTCTTGGTTAATCCGTGTCCATCCGCGTTGATCCCCGGCTAAGAAGTTGACTTAATGTTTGCCAAGATTCAGCGCATTCATTTCGTAGGGATCGGCGGCATCGGGATGAGTGGCATCGCCGAGGTTCTGCTGAATCTCGGCTACAAGGTTTCCGGATCGGATCTGAAGACTTCCGCGATCACGCAGCGCCTGGCCGGCCTGGGTGCGCTGACCTTCGAAGGTCACAGCGCGGAGAACATTGCCGGGGCCGAGGTGGTGGTCACCAGCTCCGCGATTGATGCCGGCAATCCCGAGGTCGCTGAAGCCCGCAAGTTGCACATTCCGGTGATTCCGCGCGCCGAGATGCTGGCGGAATTGATGCGGCTGAAATACGGCATCGCCATCGCCGGCATGCACGGCAAGACCACGACCACCTCGATGGTGGCGGCGGTGCTGGCGGGCGGCGGGCTGGATCCGACCGTGGTGGTGGGCGGCCGAGTGGACGCCATGGGATCGAACGCGCGGCTGGGGAAGTCCCAGTACCTGGTCGCCGAGGCTGACGAAAGCGACCGCTCATTCCTGAAACTCTCGCCCATTCTTGCCGTGGTGACCAACATCGACCGCGAGCACATGGACTGCTACCGCAACATGCGCGACATCAAGCAGGCTTTCCTGGATTTTATGGATCGCGTGCCGTTTTACGGCGGGGTGGTGGTCTGCAATGATGATCCGCTGCTGCGGCGGCTCTTGCCGCAAGTGCGGCGGCGGCTGCTGACCTATGGAACCCGGCGCGGTTCCGATTTTCACATCGGCATGGGCGAAGCCGTGTTCGATACCGGCGCGGGCCGCCCCGTAACCCGCTTTCACGTGGGCTACCAGAAAAAAGACCTCGGCGAATTCTGCCTGCACGTGCCGGGGGCGCACAACGTGTTGAATGCGACGGCGGCGATCGCCGTGGGGATAGCGCTGGACATCCCGGCAAACCAGATTCAGGCAGCCCTGGAGAACTTCCGGGGCGTCGACCGGCGCTTTCAGTTACGGGGAAAAGCCGCCGGAGTCAGCGTGATCGACGACTACGGGCACCATCCCACGGAAATTCGAGCAACGCTCTCCGCCGCGCGGCAATGCGGCTTCCGCAAGATTCACGTGGTGTTCCAGCCGCATCGTTACACTCGCACCCAGTCGCTGATGGATGACTTCGCCGCCGCGTTCGCGAACGCCGACTCCTTATTTGTCCTCGATATTTACGCCGCCAGCGAAACGCCGATCGAGGGAATCACCGGCGAGGCTCTGGCGCGGCGAATTTGCGAAAAGGGAAACCGGACTGCCTGGTATGCGAGTTCCTTCGCAGATGCGGTGACCTCGGTCTTGGCTGTGGCGGAGCCGGGAGACATGATTCTGACGCTCGGCGCCGGCAGCGTCTCGCAGCTCGGGCCGCTGATTTTGGAGAAACTGCGGGCAAAGGAAGCGACGATGGCAGAGCCATCGGCGGCGGTGGTTTCATGACGAGCCTGATGCCTCTGGCCATCCCTGGCGGCCTGTGCAAAAGCCGCGATTTTTTTCTAGGTCTCGCGAAAAAAAGCAGTTATAGTAATCTCGCTCTCGATTCACCACGACAACTGACCTGAGTTGATGGCTCGGAAATCCGGTTCCACCATCTCGCAGGAGGAGTTGCATCCATCGGCTGACGAGCCGGTGCGCGAAGAATTGGACGACGCGCGCCTGCTTGACTTAGACGTGGATGATGAATCGCCCTTCCTGCGCGCGCGCAAGCGTGTGTCCGTCCGTCGTGGGCCTCTGCCGAAAAAGACTGCGACTCGCCTGGTCTGGGGAGCGATCGGGCTCGGCATTGTTTTCCTGTGCGGCCTAGCGGTCGCGTTTCTGTACCACTACGGCGAGCACTCCTGGCGCTTCCGCGTCGAGTCGAGTGACGATATCCAAATCAACGGAACGGAAAACGTTACCCGCTCGCAGGTGATGGAAGTGATGGGCGGCGACATTGGCCGCAACATTTTTTTCATTCCTCTGAACCGGCGGCAGGAGCAACTGGAGCAGATTCCGTGGGTGGAATCCGCCAGCGTGATGCGGTTTGTCCCCAACCGCTTGCAGGTGCAAATCCACGAGCGCACCCCGGTGGCGTTTGCCCAGGTCGGTTCGAAGATTCTACTGATCGACGCCGGCGGCACGCTCATGGAGTTGCCGGGCGGCAAGAAGTATTCCTTCCCCGTGATCCTCGGAACCAATCCCGGCGAGCCCCTCTCGACTCGCGCCGCACGCATGAAAATTTATGCCGAGCTGATGCGTGAGCTCGATTCCGGCGGTGCGCACTACTCGCAAGACGTCAGCGAGGTGGACTTGTCGGATCCCGAGGACGTGAAAGTTCTGACCAACGCCCCGCAGGGCGAGGTGCTGGTGCACTTGGGATCTTCGAATTATCTGGATCGTTACAAGGTCTACGTGACCCATGTGCAACAGTGGCGCCAGCAATTCGACAAGCTCGATTCGGTCGACCTGCGCTACGACCGGCAGATTATTGTCAATCCCGATTTGCGTGGAACCGCCAAGCAGCCGCCGCTTTCGTTCTCCGCCGTCAAGGCGGCGATGGCGGCCGGGGTGAAGTCGGCGGCCCTGGTCAGCCACGAAAAGGTCAGCCATGACTTGGTTAATCATGAAAAGATCGCGCCCAGACCGCTGGCCGACTCGACTCGGACCGCGTCTCCCGTGAAATCGCTCGCCAAGTCGCCGGTTCGGACCAGGCCAGCAGGCAGCGTCCGCCACGCACGGGTGAGGAGCAAGGCGAAGGCGGCCGCGGCGGCCAGGAAAACAGCCAAGCATGCGCCGCCAGGTCCGCAGGCAACGGTGCATAGCAAGCCCCAGGTCGCGGCGGCGCAGGCATCCGTTATTGTCACAAAAAAGAAACCCAGCCCGGCGATTGCCAAGGGCCAGGAACAACCATAAGCATGGGAAACCAATACGAGCACTTATTGACGGCCATCGATGTAGGCAGCGCCAACACTCGCGTCCTGGTGGCGGAAATTACTGACAACGGCCTGCGCTACCGCGGGCACGGCGTGGCCGAGTCGCGAGGGTCCCGCAAGGGCGTGATCGTGGAGTTGGAGAAAGCCGTCGGCTCGATCCAGAAGGCAGTGGAGCAAGCGGAAGATGCGGCGGGTGTGCCCATCGAGCACGCTTTGCTGGGCGTGGCCGGCGCGCACGTGCGCGGGGTGAATACCCACGGGGGAATCAGCTTTGGCACCCGAGCCCGTGAGATTGGGCGCGATGAGATCCGCATGGCGGTCGACAAGGCCCGCGCCATTCCCTTGCCCGCGGACCGCGATATTCTGCACCTGCTTCCTCAGGAGTTCATCCTCGACGACCAAGGCGGAGTGCACGATCCTCTGGGCATGATGGCCACGCGCCTGGAAGTCCGCGTCCATATGGTGACGGCGGCGACCAGCGCCACCCAAAATGTGATCACCGCGGTAAATCGCGCGGGCGTGCACGTGGACGACATCGTCTTTGAGCCGCTGGCGTGCGCCGATTCCGTGCTGCGCGCCGATGAGCGCGAACTGGGCGTCTGCCTGGCCGATCTGGGCGCCGGCTCGACCAGTCTGATCGTGTTTCACGAAGGCGCCGTGGCCCATAGCGGCGCCGTCCCCATTGGGGGCGATCATTTCACCAGCGACCTCTCCGTGGGGCTGTGCACTCCGGTAGCCGAGGCCGAGAGAATCAAAAAGCTGTATGGCAACGCAATCGTGACCCTCATTCCGGAGGGAAATGAAGTAGAGGTTCCTTCGGTGGGCGACCGGCCTTCACGGCTCATTGCGCAGCGCACGGTGGGGGAAATTCTGGAACCACGCGCCCGCGAGCTGTTCGAGATGCTGCGCGACAATCTGCGCCATGCTGGCATGCTGGAGCTATGCGCGGGCGGCATCGTGTTGAGCGGCGGTGCCTCGCGTCTGGCCGGAACCCTGGACATCGCCGAATCGGTGCTGCGCCGGCCGCTGCGCCTGTCCTGGCCAACCCCGCTGGCCAAGATGCCCTCAACCCTGGCGGAGCCGGAGTACGCGACGCTGCTTGGCATGGCGTTCTACGGGCACCGCGCCCGCATCGCTCGCGGCCAGCAGGAGGATCGCTGGGGTTCGAAGCTCAAGGCCATGTTCGTGGGGAAGGGCGCGTAGGTTTTGGCTTTGTCATGCTGAGCGGAGCCGGCATTTCACGAAAGCGAAAAGCCGGCGGAGTCGAAGCATCCCTAAGTCCTCGACGAATATTGAGGGATTAGGGATCCTTCGACTACGTATTCCGTCCGCTGCGCGGACGGAATACTGCGCTCAGGATGACAACGGAGAGATTGCAACAGGGGACAAGCAGGCAAATTCACTTTACGGTGGCGCACATGAAAAAAGAAAACGACATTCGCATCAGCTTCAACGAAGAGGCTCGCAACGACGCCAAGATCAAGGTCATCGGGGTGGGCGGAGGCGGTGGCAATGCGGTGAACCGCATGATCGACGCCGGAATGGAAGGCATTGAGTTCGTCGTGGCCAACACCGACCTGCAGGCGTTGCGCATGTCGCGCGCGCCCATGAAGATCCAACTCGGCGTCAAGCTCACCAACGGTCTGGGGGCCGGCGCCAGCCCGGAAGTGGGGCGCAAAGCGGCGCTGGAAGATTCCGACAAAATCATTGAGGCCCTGGAAGGCGCGGACATGGTGTTCGTGACCACCGGGCTGGGTGGCGGCACCGGAACCGGCGCGGCCCCCATCATTGCTTCGCTGGCCAGCGAAATGGGCGCGCTCACGGTCGCGGTCGTGACCAAGCCGTTTGCTTTCGAAGGCAAGCGCCGCATGCAGCAGGCCGAACGCGGTGTCTCTGAGCTGATGGAATCGGTCGATACCACCATCGTCATTCCCAATGAGAAACTGCTGGCCGTCGCGCAGGATGCCGGCTTCTTCGAGTCGTTCCGCGTGGCCGATGATATCCTGCGCCAGGGCGTGCAGGGGATCTCCGACATCATCACCATTCCGGGGATCATCAATCGCGACTTCGCCGATGTGAAGGCGATCATGGCGTGCATGGGCTACGCCGTGATGGGCACTGCGACCGCTAGCGGCACGCGGCGCGCAACCGAAGCGGCGCAGAAAGCCATCGCCTCTCCCTTGCTCGAAGCCGGCGCCATCGACGGCGCGCGCGGCATCCTCATCAACATCACGGGATCGGCCTCGCTCAAGCTGGCCGAAGTGCAGGAAGCGTGTACCATCATCCAGAGCGCCGCGCACGAGGACGCGAACATCATTTTCGGCGCCGTGCTGGACGACAAGATGAAAGACACGGTGAAGATCACCGTGATCGCCACCGGATTCAAGGATGGAGCCGGCATGCGCCGCAGCCGTCAGGAGACGCATTCGAGCTTTATAGTTTCACGCGACACAGAAGACTTCCCCGAGCCGGAATCAGACTCCGAGCCGCCTGCTCCGCCCATGGTGATGGCACAGTCACGGCGGGAAGACGAAGCCGCCTCGGCCGAAGCGGTTTCACTCAACAGCATGCGCAACGCCGTGATCGCCAACTTCGAACAGGAGGATCTGGACGTCCCGGCGTTCCTGCGTAAGCGCAGTGAGGTGATCTAGGAATAAGCGGCGCTTAGATTTGCTCTGCGTCCTCTGTTGGCGTTTCTTGGCGAACTCTGCCACTCCGTTTGTCCTGCCGGCCGTTCTCGGAGCAAGGGCAGGTTTTGCAAAACCTTGAATCGCGGAGAACCCAGAGAGCGGCAGTAGAGGACGCGGAGAACAGCCATGCGGAGGACTGAGAAAGGGAGCAAAGGAGAACGGCCGCGAAGAACGCTGATAGGCATTTCTGGCATCCGCCTGCGTGGAAATGGGCTGTGGTTTTTGTGCTGGTCGCCTGTTCTGTCTTTTTGGTATTTCACAAGCCGTCTGCCCACGCGGTAAAGGTGGAGCTCCTCCCCTTCACCGATTCGCCCCCATCGTGGGATGGATCCTACCCGTACCTGGTGATCTCGCAGATTGATCCGGGATCGGAGCACGTCAAGTTCAAGAATTCCATTCGGCTGATCAAACCGACGGCTCGTCACGACTCGCCGACTGACGAATTTCAAGTCGATCTGCATTCGGGAATGTTCGTGCTCCGCCAGACTGATCTCTTTGTCTCCGATGTCACTCCCTTATCACTGACACGGACGTATCGGGTTTGGGATTGCTGCGCGAGAGCATTCGGCGTGGGGACGAATCATCCCTACAACATCTGTCCAACCGGTACCAGATTCCCATACACCTATATGGACCTGAACCTGGAGGATGGCCGGCAAATCCATTTTCGCAGGATCTCCAAGGGTACTGGTTATGCCGACGCGGTTTTCCGGCACGAGGAGACATCCTCCGAGTTTTACGGGGCGCAGATCGCTTGGAACGGCAACGGCTGGACCATGAATTTCAGTGATGGCCGGCGCTTCATGTTTCCCGAGGCGTACTACTCGAAGAACTATGCCCAAGGAGCGCCCTTCGAGATGCTGCAGGCTGACGGTCATCGCATCCAGTTGAAACGAGATAAACAGCGAAACCTGGAACAGCTGATTTCTGCCTCGGGGCACACCATCACCTTCAAGTACGATGCGGCAGATCGAATCATCGAGGCGGTGGACGACGCAGGCAATGTGCGGAAATACTCTTATGATTCCAGCGGACATGTGGCGACCGTGGCGGATGCAGCGCGCCTGTTATATCGCTTCGAGTACGCCCCGCTTCTTCATTGGGACTACGACCCGTATCTCATGACTGCCGTGTTTGACGGAAACGGCAACGTACTGCTGCACAACTCGTACAAAAGTGGAGGCCAGGTTTCAGAGCAGAAGCTGGCAAACGGCCAAGTATATCGCTACGACTACATATTTGAGAAACAAGGCATCATTGAGACGATCGTGAACGACCCCATCAGTAAAAGAAAGTTCTTTTTTCAGCACGGGATATTTACGAAGGAAGAATAGGGATCACAACGAGCCGATTCGACGCGGCGCCCAGACACTTCGTCACCCGAAGAATTCGCTTCTAGCCGAATACCACCGTCTTCTTCCCATAGAGCAGCACCCGGTTCTCCACGTGCCACCGCACCGCGCGCGAAAGCACAACTTTCTCCAGGTCGCGTCCCTTCTGCAACAGATCGTCGAGCGAGTCGCGGTGTGAAATGCGCACCACGTCCTGCTCGATAATCGGTCCATCATCGAGCACCTCGGTGACGTAGTGGCTGGTTGCGCCAATCAGCTTCACTCCCCGCTCAAATGCCTGGTGGTAGGGCTTGGCGCCCACAAACGCCGGCAGGAAAGAATGATGGATGTTGATGATGCGATGCTGATACGCGCTGACGAATTCCGGCGAGAGAATCTGCATATAGCGCGCCAGCACGATGAAGTCGGGAGCATGCTGCTTCAGCAGCCCCAGGATTTTCTGTTCGGCGGCGCGCTTGTCCTCCTGCTGCACCGGCACCGTGAAATAAGGAATGCGGTAGAAATCAGCAATCGGCTGGTTGTCAGGATGGTTCGAAATAATCGCCGGAATCTCGCACGGGAGTTCGCCGCTCTTGTGCCGGTAAAGCAGGTCGGCCAGGCAATGGTCGTATTTCGAAACCAAAATCGCCATCCGGGGACGGTAAGCGGACTGGGCCAGCCGCCACGTCATCTCGAATTTGTCGGCAATCGGAGAAAAATACTTGGAAAAGCTGCCGAGGTCGATGTCGAACTGCGCGGGATCGAATTCCACTCGCATGAGAAACAGATTCGATTCCTCGTCGGCGTGCTCGTCGGCGTGCAGGATGTTGCCGTTGTGGCGGAAGACAAAATCGGAAATGGTGGCTACCAGACCCTTTCGGTCGGGGCAACTGATCAGCAAGATGGCAGTCTTCTTCATGTCTTGTGCGGATCGTGTCCCGGCAGATCACCAGAACTCGTTCCATCATACCGGTTGCGGCGAGAGCGGCAAGTTCCCATGGTAAGCCGGCGTGCGCGGCGAGTAGTCAGGTGATGTCACGATATGGAGATGAGAAAAAATCGGGGTGGTCCAGGAATTTCTCATAGCACTCAGTGCACAACCAGTCGCGGCCGTTGGTGTATCCCGTGCCGTGGGCTGCGTCTTCCTTCGACTCAAACAGCTCCCAGCGGCAAATGGAGCAGTGATCTTTCTTCCAGCCGGCTTTGATCAGTTCGTAATTCGCCGTGTCGGCGGCGAGGCTCAAGTCAAACGATAGGGAACCGCGAGCGCGCTCGACCACCATATCGCGGGCAGCCCAAGGTTTCTTTTGCCAATGCCAGGAGTAGGCGCGGCAATTTGAGACGGCGTCGCGGACGGAGTCGAAGTCTCGGGGAGTTCCGTGAATTTCCACGGTGTCGCGGATCACCGGTTGAGCTCTCCTTGCAAGAGCCGAGTAGGTTGAGGGGACTGGCCATGGACTCGGCAGCTTCTCCACCGCCAGCCGCAGCTTTGCAAGCTCCGCCCCATGTTGCTGCAGGAGTTGGGCGGCCGGATGCTTCTTTTCGCGCAGCAACCCAAGCAGAAGATGTTCGGTTCCGATGTGGCGGTGATTTAGGCTCTCCGCCTCCTCGGCCGAAAACGCAAGTACCCGCTTGCTTTCGTCGCTCAGTGGCAGGTCCACGGAGGTAGCGACCTTTTCTTTGACGACGGTGTGCGCCGTTACTTCTTTGTGAATGTCCTGGTAGGTCAGCTTCGGCAGCAGGCGAAAGAACAAGGCCTTGTCTTCGCGCAGAAGGCCAAGAAGAATATGCTCCGTCTCAATGCAGACCGAGCCGAACTCGCTGGCTTCATAGCGGGCGAAGAAGATGACCCGGCGAGCCTTCTCTGTGTAGCGCTCAAACATGGTCTACTCCAGCACCAACCGCCTATCCCATCCCCAGCTCATCCGGCGATTCCAGCGGCGTTCCACAGCGGCGGCAGATGATAGCGGAGCAATCGCCGCAGATGAGCGGATCGGTGACTTCCTGTGCGCATCGCGGACAGTAGAGCGGTTCCGGCTGGGGCGCGGCTGGCTCGGAGGGCTGCGGAGTTGGTGTCATCAGGAGGGCAATGTAGCATATCCTCCTTGTACTTCTGTGTCCTCTGTGGTTAATGTTTTTGGTTGTCGCCAAAAAACACATATTGAGGAGAACAGCTTTGCCCGAAAAGCCTTTGAATCCAGACGAAAAGCTACAACAGGAATTCAATCGCTGGGCGGATGCCGGGGAGGGCGAGAAGATGGAGAGCCATCATCTCGACATCACCGAAAAGACCATCCGCCGCATGGGCCTGCGCCCCGGCGAGCGGGTGCTCGACCTGGGCTGCGGCGCCGGTTGGGCCACGCGCCTGTTGGCCCGGCTGGTCGCGGACGGGCCCGAGGGGTTTGGGCAGGTGATCGGGCTGGATATTTCCGATGAGATGATTCGCCGCGCCCGGAGCGCGTCCAAAGACTTCGAAAACATTCTCTACGTCTGGGGATCGGCGCAACAGATTCCCTGGGAAGAGAATTTTTTCGACAGGGTTCTATCGGTCGAGTCGTTTTACTACTATCCCGACCAGGATCGGGCGCTGAACGAGCTGTTCCGGGTGATGGCGCCGCACGGGCGAATGTTTCTGCTCATCAACCTGTACAAAGACAATCCTTATTCGTTGCAGTGGGTGGACAAGCTGAAGGTGCCGGTGCACGTGCGCTCGGAAGCCGAGTACATTGAGTTGCTGAAGCAGCATGCCTTCGAGAACGTGGAAGCCCAGCGAATTCCCGACGATACGCCGACTCCCGACGATTATCAGACGAAATCGTTCCACAGTTTGGAGGATTTACGCGCGTTCAAGCGGATGGGCGCGCTGCTGCTGATGGCGTCGAAACCCGACCTGCGCACGCCCGCGCCGGGGTACACGATCTACTAGAGCTCAGCTTAAATGTGCTGTCTAGCGGCTGCTGGTGAAATGGCGATATTACGTCAACTGTGCACAGGGCCATGGCATAGCTGAGCTTAATTAACTTTCTCTTCCCCTACAATTTTGTAAGTATACAAAGGCAACTTTCCATGCTTGTCCGGTGTGTGTAGGAGTATTTCGAAACCCGGACCACTAACAGCACTGCGTGCTTGACAATCGGCCGGAAGGAGCAGTGGCGCACATTTCGTACGGCTATAAAACGGGACCGTTAAGGTATTGCACCCGGCTTGCAAGACAAATACTGTGTCCAATGGGCAGGAAAGTGTGTTTGTTAAACAAGTCATGACCATCTGTCCGGTTGAAAGTGTGACGTGTCGGATATCACAACTACCGTTTGGGTGGCACTGCATACCGACGTCAGCGGTTTGAGGTTGTGCAGCGAAGGCAGTGATTCTCACTTTCAGTGGAAACGACGTTGTAGCGCACCGTCCGGTGTAGTCGTGGAGTTTCATATCGACGCACATGCCATCCTTATCGATCTCATCCGGGTGAGCTGATGGGCTGGCCATTTCATCCCTTGAGGAGTCTGTTTGTTTCTGACCTCCGAAGGAGGCTAGAGGCAGCAAAACTGCCAACAGCAGCAGGTTTGCAGAAACCGCAATTCGCCCTACGCGTCTCATTGTGCCTCTGTGCACTGAGCCGGCGTCGGTTTCACGCGCTCGCGGGCGAACCCGGCGCTCAGTGGGTTTCTGCATAGTGATGTGCGAAACCGAAGCAGAGTGATGTTTAGAAATTCTACTCCGACCCCCATGGTTGTTGAAATCAGGCGATTACGCTCAGAACCAGATCGTGAGTGTAAAGCCGATTTTGCGACAGTAATCAAAGATCAATTCATAATCATTACGGAGGCTACGCAGGTATTGTCGCCGAGCAAGAGATCGTAGGCCGGTTTCTGGCGGAATCCCTTGTCAACCTCCGAACTCAAGTGGACTGTGGTACTGCCCCACCCACTTACCTCGATGCGATAGTCGTCCGGCGGTATCTTGTTGGAAGTGAATCTGCCGTTTTTATCGGTTGTCCCGATCCATGCGGTTTTGCCAGATGAGGAATACAACCGCACTTGGGCAAACTTCACAGGCTTCTTGTGCAGCGTGACGCCACCAGTAATTGTGTCGCCGCCAATGGTCGCTTGTCGCAATCTTGGGTCCGGGCAACGGGGTGCAGCAATGCACAGAGACGCAGCCAAGATCAGGGTGAGTGCAGGCCAACGCATTGCGTTCACTTTACCACCATCAGCGAGCACCAACAGGGTTAGCAAGGCGGCCCATCGGAACCAATCCACCGGGACGAAAACAGGCTGGTCAGAGAAGGGAGTGGATTGTTGGCGCAAACATGGCCTTCACACCACTTCCGCCGACGTCCCCCAAAGCATTTGAGGGTGAGCGCAGAGACGCCGTCCTACTCAATCCCCAACTGTTTCCTGGCGTCCGGGCTCAACCGCTCCGGCGTCCACGGCGGCGTCCAGACCACGTTCACCGATGCGCTGCGAATGCCTGGCAGTTGTTCCAGCCGGGCCTTGACCTGCTCGCCGATCATCACATGCGACGGGCATCCTTGCGACGTGAGGGTCAGGTCCACGGCGACATCCTGCTTTTCGTTTCCCTGTTCCCCTGCCGCGGCTTCAAGGCGGACACCATAGATCAGGCCCAGGTCCACAATGTTCACTGGAATTTCCGGATCGTAGCATTGCTTCAAGGCGCTTAGAACTTCTTCCTCAGTAACCGTAGCCATCGCGTCCTCCTCCGCATTGGGCGCACCGGGCAGCCCAACCCACATGTCAGTCTATCGCATCCGTCGACAGCCGAGCTGCCGGCCTGGCAGTGGCGCAGTTGCCTATTGCCAAAGCGCCCACGCCGCACCTAGCCTCGCCCTCACTTCACCATCGGCGAATCTTCGTCGGCTGGCTTGGTTTCCTCGGCATGAATCAGGCCGTCCTCCTTGGCGTAGAACGAGCGGTGCTCGGCGTCAAGCACTTTGGGCGTAAGCGTCAACTCGAACTCGTCTTTGTCTTTCTCTTTGTTTTGGTGCGAACGGAATCCCACGCTGTAGTCGCCCCGCTCCGGACTCACCATGCGCCGGGTGAACGACCCGGTATGAACCAGATCGGAGAGCGACGTCGCAAAGTAGTTGTTCTTCTTTTTGTATTGGCGCTGCGCCCTCAGTACGGTGCGCATATAGCCCAGCGCCGCCGCTTCGGAGTCCGAGCGCGCCGGGTCGCCTGGAAACTTGGGCTGATAGGCAGTCTGGGCGGCAACCAGCAAACCGCCTGTCAACAACAAAGCCGCCGTCCACTTGGCGACCCCTGCATAGACCATTTTCATGAGTTCTTTCCCCGAATCTTGGATGCCTCCCATGTTACCCCGGTAATTGCCGATCCGTGACCAAGCTTTTCATTCCAGCCGATTTACATTTATGCTAACGGCAGTCATTCAAATAGGAAGCTATGAAACCAGCACTGGCTAAGAAGCCTCTCATCCGCATTGCCGTGGTGGAGAGCGATCCGTTGCGCTTTGTCGGATTTCGGGCTCTGTTCGACTCTGAACCGGATTTCGAGCTAATCTCTTCCTCCTTGCCTGATATCAGCACCTTGCAAGGCATTGATCTGGTGCTGCTGGGCAATCGCAGCGGCCACAACCTATTCGATCTCATGGCCAGCCTGAAGGCGTCGCGTCCGGACCTGCGCATCATTGTGACCGGTTCCGGCATGGATGAAGAGACCATCCTCAAAGCCATCGCCTCTGGGGCCAAGGGGTATGTGGATGAAGCGGCTTCGCCCAAAGAGTTCGTGCAGGCGCTTCGCATCGTACACCAGGGCTCGGTCTGGGCCCCGCGGCGCGTACTTTCCATGTTTATCGAGCGCGTGAGTTCCGCTCCAGGACGCATTTTCCCCGCCGGCCGTGTTACCTTCACCGACCGCGAGAAGGAAGTGCTGGAAATGCTGGTTGCGGGCCGCTCCAACAAGGAAATCGGCTCCGCCCTGGGTATTGAGGAGCGCACCGTCAAGGCGCACGTAGCCAAATTGATGCGTAAAGTGGGGGTGCAGAACCGGATCGCCCTCTCGGTGCACGCCATCACGCACTCGCTGGTCACCGCCAAGTAGGGGTCCTGGCATTACTTTAGGACACTGCCCTGAGTAATCTTGATGACTTCGATCCCCTCCCGCATACTCCGTTCACCTACCACAGAACCTGGGAGACGGGGTTGGAAGTGGAGATTAAGGGTCACCGCTGCCAGCCCCGATTTTTTGTCTCATCCGCCTGGGTGTGAAACAATCGCTGCAAATTCAAACCAACCCTTTTTTCCTCTCCGGAATCCTTTAGAATCGTACGTATAGATTCCCAGGACCATCTTAGAAAAGTCGAGGAAAAATGAAAAAACTTGTGCTTCTGTGCGTAGTTCTCTGCCTCGCGACCGCAGCATGGGCTGAGGATGAAGGTGATACCAAAGCAGGCGATCGCATCCAGGCCGCAGCCGACGTTCTCAACCAAATTCAAGGCACGCCCGATCAAGGCATCCCATCCGACGTGCTGGGCTCGGCGGAATGTGTGGCCGTTGTACCCTCCATGCTGAAGGGAGGGTTTATCGTGGGCGCCAACTATGGCCGGGGAGTGGCCAGTTGCCGCACCCCCAAGGGCTGGAGCGCTCCCGCATTCTTTACCATTGCGGGTGGCAGCTTTGGTCTTCAGATCGGCGGCCAGGCCGTGGACCTCATCATGCTCATCATGAATGACGATGGCATGAAGAACTTGCTTTCCAGCGAGTTTAAGCTGGGCGCGGATGCCAGTGTGGCCGCAGGTCCCGTGGGCCGGCATGCCGCCGCCGATACCGACTGGAAGATGCGCGCTCAGGTCCTCAGCTATTCCCGCGCCCGCGGTATCTTCGCTGGATTGGAACTGGGGGGCGCCGTAGTCAAGCAGGACAAGGACAGCACCCGCGAGTTCTACGGACGCATGGTGCCCTTCAATACCTCTCTCAAGGGCACGATCGAAGCGCCCAAAACCGCGTATCCGTTTCTCGATACCCTCGCCAAGTGGGCCAAAGCGTCCAGCTAACGCATCGTTTCGAGCACGCAGGGCACGGCGCCAAGTCCGTGTCCTGCGCGTGTTCAGTCTCCCCGTTCTCACGGTAGCAAGGGCGGAGACGGGACGGGCGTCCCCTCTAGTCGGTTGACAGGAAATTTTTCCAGATGCTACCGTCACGGATTCCCCCATGCGGCAGCGACTTGAGTACGCGCTGGCTTGGCTGGTGATCAAGACCCTGGGCGCGCTGCCCCGTCCCCTGGCGCGCACGGCGGCCATTCTTATTGCCTGGAAGGTCTACCTTCTGCATTCCCGCCTGCGTCGCGTCGGAATGCGCAATTTAGCGCTCGCCTTCCCGCAAAAGACCCGGCGCGAGCGAGCCCGGATCCTGCGCGGCGAATTCGCGTCTCTTGGCCGCCAGTTGGCGGAAGTCTGCCACTTCCCAAAATACACCCGGGAAAATGTCGGAAAGGTGGTGGTGTACGACGGCTTCGAGAACTTCGAACGCGCGTTTGCGCGGGGCAAGGGCGTGCTCTTTCTGACCGCTCACATGGGCGGCTGGGAACTCTCTGCCTTCGCTCACTCCCTGTACGGCCACCCGTTGCAGATCGTAGCCCGCCCTTTGGACAACGTCTATCTCGACCGCATGGTCCGCCGCTACCGCACCATGCACGGCAACACCGTGGTCGATAAAGACGATTTCGTTCGTGGTTTGCTCTCCGCCATGAAGGCGGGCCGGACCGTCGGCATCCTGATGGACACCAACATGACCCCGCCGCAAGGCGTGTTCGTGGATTTCTTCGGCATCCCCGCCTGCACCGCCAGCGGCCTGGCGAGGATTGCTCTGCGAACCGACGCCGCCGTGGTTCCTGGTTTCACCATCTGGGACCCTGCCCTGCGAAAGTACCGCCTGCGCTTCGAACCCGCCGTCAAACTCATCCGCAGCGGAAACCACGATGCCGACATCGTGGCCAACACTGCGTTATTTACCAAAATTATCGAGGACTACGTCCGCCAATATCCCAACCAGTGGCTGTGGGTACACCGCCGCTGGAAGACGCGGCCCGAAGGTCAACCGCCGCTGTATTGAAGTTGAGCTGTATTGAGTTGAGTTGTATTGAGTCGGAGAGGAGCGATTCGCGGGCTCAGGTTCCACTGTGCAGCTAAAACCAATCGCTGCGATATGCGATCCACCAACTCGCATACATAATGGGGATGGTGGCCCCCAGAGCCCACCAAATCGGCAGCACGAAGTCCGCGATCAAACCGAGCACCGTAAAGGAAATCCAAAAGACTTTCCGCTCCATACCCCATTCTAGCCCCGGCTCAGCTTTTCTTTCCCCAGCTAAACGTATACAAAGGTGCCATGAAGTGTTCACTGAAAGCAGTGGCCGAGCATGTCCGGGCTCGTGTGCTGGGAGACGCAACCGTAACCTTGACGGGAGTTTCGAGCCTGCAGTCAGCCTCGCCCGGCGACCTGGTTTTCGTCGAAGACGAAAAGAATCTCCGCCTGGCACTCCAGTCCGGGGCATCCGCGGTCATTACTGGGGAGCTGGCTGGCGAGTTCGCGGGCAAGAAGCCGGTTTCAAAGCCGCTTCTCATCGCGAAGCAGCCCCGCCTGGCTTTTGCCCGGGCCGCACAGTTGCTTTGTCCAGTGCCGGAAGCGAAGCCGGGCGTCCACCCCAGCGCGGTGGTTGATCCCTCCGCTCATCTGAGCAAAGGCGTGACCATCGCAGCGCAAGTGGTCATCGGCGAAGATGTGGCGATCGGCGAGGCCGCGCGGATTGGCGCCGGCAGCATAATCGGCGCTGGAGTGAGTATCGGCCGCGACTGCATCGTCTACCCCAACGTCACGATCTATCCGGGCGCGCGCATCGGCGACCGCGTGATCATCCACGCCGGAGCGGTTCTGGGCAGCGACGGCTTCGGTTACGTGCGCGACAAGATTACCGGCCGCTACGAAAAATTCCCTCAGATGGGCCGCTTGGAAATAGAAGATGACGTTGAGATCGGCGCCAACACCACTATCGATCGCGGCGCGCTGGAGATCACGCGCATCGGCCGCGGCACGAAAATCGACAACCTGGTGCACATCGGCCACAACTGCCAGATCGGCGAAGATGTAGTGATCGCCGCGCAGGCGGGATTTTCCGGCAGCATCGTGGTGGAGAACAACGTTGTTCTGGGCGGCCAGGTGGGGATCGGTGAGCACGCGCACATCGGAGAAGGTGTGATGCTGGGCGGGCAAGGCGGCGTGTTGCCGAAAAAAATTCTGCGCGGCAAAGGCGTGGCTTTCTGGGGAACCCCGGCGCAGCCGGTGCGCGAATATCTCAAGCAGCTGGCGGCGCTGGCGCGATTGGCGAAGAAGTAATCCCCCTGTCTCGCGCGCGCGGGCCGGTCGACTTGTAGCGCCGGCGTCTCGCCGGCTGGGAGCTTGCCCTGAGCGAAGTCGAAGGGAGCCCGTCCGCGCCCTCGGTCCTGAGGGTTACAGCGGTCACGTCCGGCTGGTCGCGGATACACTCTTGCCGACCGGCGCTGTGTTATAAACCTCCCACATGCCCAGTGCTCGACAAGGGTCAGTTCATCTGTTCCAAGCTGCCGGCGTCGACGTGTTTCTGCACTGGTCCTGGTTTCTGGTGGCGGCCTACGAAATCAGCAACCGCAAGGGAAGCTACTCCTCTATCACTTGGAACATAGCCGAGTATCTGGCGCTGTTCCTTATCGTGCTCCTTCATGAATACGGCCACGCGCTGGCCTGCCGGCAAGTGGGAGGCACGGCGAACCAGATTGTGCTCTGGCCTCTCGGTGGAGTGGCGTATGTGGACCCTCCGCCGCGCCCAGGCGCTACGCTGTGGAGCATCGCCGCAGGACCGCTGGTCAACGTAGTGCTTCTTCCCATCTTGTATGGGCTCGACATGCTGAGCCGGTCCTCGGGATTGGGATGGGCGACGGCTGTGCCCGATGCTCACGCCTTCCTGCGTACGATCTTCTACATCAACTTGAGCCTGCTGGTTTTCAACATCCTGCCCATCTATCCTCTGGATGGCGGCCAGATTCTTCGCTCCCTGCTTTGGTTTGTGGTGGGACGCGCCCGCAGCTTGATGGCGGCGACCATCATCGGCTTCCTCGGCGCGGCGGGGTTCGTAGTCCTGGCCGTGTGGATGCAGTCCATCTGGTTCGGAATTCTCGCAGCCTTCATGCTGTCGAATTGCTGGAGAGGATGGAAGCAATCGCAAGCCTTGTCGCGTTTGGCAAAGCTGCCGCGCCGTGACGGCTTTGCCTGCCCATCGTGCAAGTCAGCGCCGCCCGTCGGAGCCTACTGGAAATGCGGCAAGTGCGGCCAGCCCTTCGACACGTTCCAAGCCGGGGCCGTCTGCCCCAATTGCAAGTCCCAATTTCCTCTGACGATGTGTTTGGACTGCCGTGGCTTGCATCCTATGAGCGAGTGGAATGTCTACGCCGGGGTGACGTCGAAGGCCTAACTGTACTGCTGAAGCGCCGACCCACCCCCGGTCGCGTATGTCTGGAACCCTGGCGTTGTGAATGAGCGCAATCGCCTGCTAACAACGGTTGAGCATGCTTCTTATGAGGGATCTCATCGCCGGTGAAAACACACGACGAAGCCTAAGCGCGTAAGTCTTGACGAGAGGCTTATTTAACACCCAAATCCGGGTTCCACATCCCATGCGCCTTGCGTACCACGATGATTTCTCCAATATGGTAGGCGTTGTGCGCGGAGATGTGAGCAATCAGGGGAGCAATTTTCGCCAGGGTCGCGTCATCGGCTTTTTCGATGATGTGCTCCCATTCCTCCATCACACTGTCGAACTGCTTAAGCGTCGCATCCCACTGCTGGGCGTCATACTTGAAGGTGTTGTCGTTGTCGCCGGGGTTCGGCGGATGCTCCCCCTTGAAGTAGGCGAGATTGAAGGAATTCCAGAAGTTCATGTGTTGCACCAGTTGGCCGACCGAATGATTCTTCCCGTCAGACCAGGCGGCTTGTTCCGGCGTCAGCCCGGCGACGGCCTCTTTCTCCGAGACAAACCAGTTTTTCTGGTTATGCGTTTCGCGCAGCTCCATCAGCAAGATGCTCCTGAGTATCGCCGGCTGCTTTGGCGGCGCAATTTCTTGTGCGGAGGAACTGATCGCAAGAAACAAGACCGACCACAACATGCAGTTCTTCATCGCAATTTCCTTTCCAGTAGATTGGAAGCGGTATCGGACCGTCGCCATTCGAGCGGACACCCCGAAGGTCGAAATATATTACACAATGAGCAATCGGTGAAGAATCGCGATTTCAACACAATTGCTTATCGTTTGTGATGGAATGGCTAGACGCCTTCTAACCCGCCCGCGTTTGCTGTCTAATATCCTATGGCATACACTTGGTTCATTCTCCTGCTCGTGGTCGCCGGGACGGCACTGATATTATTGCTGCTCCAGGGAACGCCCCTGGGCCAGGTTCTCCACGAGCGCATTCCCGACCGGCCGCGGCGGCGGCTGTTTGTGGCTTCGGTGAGTTTCTTTCTCACCTTCGCCGGAGTCCGCGCGGTAGTCTATGCCGTCCTGCATGACATTCCGCCGTTTCATTTCATCGAGCACGGAGGCCGGCACATTCACCACCTGGTGTTCGGGATCATCATCCTGCTTCTGGTGGGATACGGCTGGCTTGCAGATATTGGCACCGGGGAGGACGACTCGTCGATTCTTCTCAGCCGGCTGATGTCGATCCTCTACGGTGTGGGCGCCGCTCTTACCCTTGACGAATTCGCTCTCTGGCTGAACCTGAAGGATGTTTACTGGTCTCCCGAGGGACGAACCAGCATTGACGCCACGATTCTTTTCGGTGCTCTGCTGGCAGCAGGCAGCTGGGGCTTTCCATTGTTTAAATCGCGGACGAAGCAACCTAAGCCGCGTGATTCGAAATTGGGCTAGCCGTGTGGGTTTGGGCGCAGTATCAATAATTATTTGAAAATGTCATTCCGAAGCGCAGCAATATCGCGCGAGAGCCTGCCCTGAGCGAAGCCGAAGGGAATCCGTTGTTGAGCCGGCAAGAAGCAGATTCCTCGCCGATAAACTGGCTCGGAATGACAATAACTTAAGAATGCCTTCTAATCCGCCCGCCTTTGCTATCCTTCCACAGTGCTGAAAATTCACAAGAGTGCCTGGCTGCTGGTCCTGCTCTCAGCCGCCTTGCAGATCCTGATTTTCCCACTCCCCAATTTGTACATGCTTTGCTGGGTTGCGATCACGCCGCTGCTGATTGCGTTGCTGCGGGCGCGCCAGCCCGATACATTGCAACTTGAGGGCGGAATCAAGCTGCTGCCGGCCGGTCCGTGGCAGGGGTTTTTGCTCGGCTACGTCTGCGGAATTTTGTGGTACGCCGGCACCTGCTACTGGATTTACAGGACCATGCGCCAGTACGGCAGCGTGAGTACACCGCTGGCGCTGCTCATGCTGTTTCTTTTCTGCCTGTACCTCGCCCTCTATCACGGCGCGTTCGGTCTGCTGGTCAGCCTGCTTGCGGGGAAGGCTTCGCTGAGCCGGCGCGTCCTTTTGCTGACGCCGGTAGTCTGGGTCGCGGTCGAACTGGCGCGCACCCGCATCACCGGCTTTCCCTGGGACCTGCTGGGAATCGCTCAAGTGGACAACATCTCGGTGGCCCGCATTGCCTCCGCCACCGGCGTGTACGGCGTCTCCTTTGAAATCGTGCTGGTGAACACCGCCTTGGCCGCCGCCTTCCTGGTGCGCCGTGACAAACGCAAGCCGCTGCTGCTGGCCGCTCTGGGAGCGATGGTCGTGCTGCAATCCCTGCGCTGGGCTGCTCCGCCGTCTTTGCCTGCCGACCACACCGCGCTCCTGGTGCAGCAGAACATTCCGGTGTTAGAAGGCGCCGACTGGACCACGGAATATTTCAACGACACCCTGCAGGACCTGACTTCGATCAGTCTGGCTGCAGCCCGGCAAGATTCCGCCACCCAGAACAGTGCCGCCGGCGAGCCGCAACCTCCCAGCTTGATGGTTTGGCCGGAGTCTCCAGCGCCCTTCTACACCACCGATCCCATCTTCCGCGGCGCTGTAACCAACCTGGCACGCGAAACGCAAACCTGGATGGTTGCCGGCAGCCTGGGCACAGGCCCCGCCGGCCAAGCCGGGGCACTGGGAGCAAAAATCTATAACTCCGCCTCCCTCGTCAGTCCCGGCGGCGACTGGGTCGCGCGTTACGATAAGGTCCACCTTGTCCCCTTCGGCGAGTACGTTCCTTTTCGGCGTCTCTTTTCCTTTGCCGCGGGATTGACCAGCCAGGTCGGTGACTTTTCCGCCGGCACCTCGCACGTACCGCTCGATGCCGGCGGCGCCAAGCTGGGGGTCTTCATCTGCTACGAATCCATCTTTCCTGATGAAGTCCGCCAGCTTGCCGCCAACGGAGCGCAGGTGTTTGTGAATGTCTCCAACGACGGCTGGTATGGCGACAGCGGCGCCTATGCCCAGCACCTGAAGCAAGCTCGCATGCGTGCCATCGAAAATGAGCGCTGGCTGCTGCGTGACACCAACACCGGCGTGACCACCGCCATCGACCCGTACGGACGCGTAGTCGCCACCGTTCCGCGCAAGATCCGAACCGTCCTGCAGGCCCCCTACGCCCTATCGAACGTAACCACCTTCTACACTGTTCACGGCGATTGGTTCGCCTGGCTGTGTGCGATAATCTCGTTAGCGGCGCTGCTCACGCGCCTCGCCATCTTCAAAAAGGCAGAGCGAAAGTCATGAATGTCGAGTTCGATCAGGAATACGCAATTTTGAAAGACAAAGTCCGCGAACTTCGGGAGTACCTTTGACGCGGGCAATCTGCGTCCGCGGCTAACCGAAATCGAAAAGCAGGCTGCCGAGCCGAACCTCTGGTCGAATCCCAAAAAATCTCAGCAGGTCATGCGCGAGAAAAAGCGCCTGGAAGATATGCTGGCCACCGAGGCGGACCTCATCCGGCGCGGCGACGACATTGCCGCTTATTTCGAACTCGCCGGCGAAGGCGAAAACGTGGATGGCGAACTACGCCGCGAAATCGATTCTCTGCGCCAACTGGTGGATCGGCTGGAAACCGAGAGTCTTCTCTCCGGCCCCAACGATGCGCTCAACGCGATTGTGACCATCCACCCCGGCGCCGGCGGCACCGAGTCCCAGGACTGGGCCGACATGCTCCTGCGAATGTATTTGCGCTGGGCTGAGCGCCAGCATTTCGAAACCATTCTGTACGACTATCAGCCCGGCGAAGAAGCTGGCCTGAAGTCAGCCACCTTCGCCGTCAACGGCGAGTACGCGTATGGCCTGCTGCTCAGCGAAATCGGCGTGCACCGCCTGGTGCGCATTTCCCCCTTCGATCAGGCCAAGCGCCGCCACACCTCCTTTGCCAGTGTCTATGTCTCTCCCGAAATTGATGACAGCATCGACGTCGTCATCAAGCCCGAGGATCTGCGTATAGATACCTACCGTTCCAGCGGCAAAGGCGGACAGCACGTTAACACCACCGACTCGGCGGTACGCATCACCCATATTCCTACCGGCATCGTGGCCGCCTGTCAGAACGAACGCTCCCAGCACAAGAATAAAGAACGCGCCATGAGCATGCTGCGCTCCAAGCTCTACGAACACGAATTGGAGAAAAAGCGCGAAGCCACCAGAAAGATAGAAGACTCCAAGCTCGACATCGATTTCGGATCGCAGATCCGTTCCTATGTGCTGCAGCCCTATCGCCTCATCAAGGACCACCGCACCAAGCTGGAAGTAGGCGACGTGGACCGCGTGATCGATGGCGACCTGCAGCCATTTATGCGCGCCTACTTGATGATGCGCCGCGGAGAGAAGCAGAGTTAAGAGAGGATGCCCATGACGAGGAGCCCCGCACTATGTCGAGCATGATTGATCTAATCCGCGCCTCCGCCGTGCCCTCCAACATCGTGCAATCGGCTGCCAAGGGATCGTTGGCCATACCGGCGCCGGAGATGATCGAAATCCTGGTTCATTTGGCCCTTCACAGCAAGGTGTTCAGCGAGCAGGCGAGCCTCACGCTGGCCGGCTGGTCGGAAGGGTCTTCGCTAGCCGTGGCCTCCAATCCACACTCCCCAAAAGAAGTGCTGGACTACATGATTGCGCCGAAAAACCTGCGGCCGGTGCTGCTGCCGGCGTTAGTGGAGAACCTTTCGGTTTCCGAAACCGCGATCGCGGAGTTGGCCGCATCGGCTTCCCGCGAGGCGATTGAGGTCCTGTTGAACAGCGCGCGGGTGAATCAATCGTCGGCCATCTTGACGGCACTCAACGTCAACCCCGGCATGAGCGAAATTCAAGTGGAAACCGTGAAAAGCAAGCTCGCCCAGCTCGAACCGGAAACTCAGGCCTCACCGGCCGAACAGCCAGCCGCTGCCGAGACCGAGGAAGTGCTGCCAGTCCTAGCTCCGGAGGCAACGCATGGCTCAGACCAGGTCCTCGATAAAGAGATCACCACGTACTTAACCGAGCATGCCGCCGAAATTACCGCCGAGGAAGACAAGCCCTTCCAGCCGATCGGCGGGATTCACGACGAAATGCCGGGATCCGAAGAACCACTGGCGGAGACTGCCTCGGCCGCTGCGGCAGGGGCAGGATCCGCTGGGGCAGGGACTGGATCCGCTCGCAAGACCTCCCCTGCCAGGAAAACTTTCCTGACCGCGGAGGAGTCCAAGGGCAGCGCCTTGCAGAAAATTTCCCGGCTCGACGTGAAAGGGCGCATTCAGCTGGCGATGAAGGGAAACAAGGAGGAACGCTCCATCCTGGTGCGCGACGGAACCAAGGTGGTGGCGCTGGCGGTGCTCGATTCGCCGAAGCTTACGGACAGCGAAGCCGAAATGTTTGCCAGCCAGAAGAACGTGCTGGAGTCCTTGCTGCGCGGCATTTCCATGAAGCGCCGCTTCCTCAAGCACTATCCCATCGTGCGCAATCTAGTTTCCAACCCGCGCACCCCGCTGGACGTGTCCCTGACCATGATGAAAGGCTTGCTGGTCAATGACCTCAAAAACCTTTCCGGCAACAAAGATGTCTCCGACACCATCCGCAAGCTGGCGTTAAAAATGTACAAACAGAAAAGAGACTCTACGGGCAAGAGATAGCGGCCGGACCCTGCGATCAGCGCTTCCGAACTACTTCAAACCTTAGCCCTCGCGTCGAACCGCTCTCCCTCCAAAAATCGCTGTCCCCACCCGCACGCAAGTCGATCCCTCAGCAATGGCCACTTCAAAGTCGTGCGACATCCCCATGGAGAGTGTCGTCATCTGGGGCAACCGCGTCGCGATTTGTTCGCGTAACTCGCGCAGCTTGCGAAAATAGGGCCGCGCCCGCTCCGGATCTTCGCTGAAGGGCGGAATGGTCATCAACCCGCAAATTCGCAGATGCTCCAAGTTTGGTGCGGCACGCAAAAGTTCTTCTAACTCGGCTGACTCCGGAGCCACCCCGCTCTTGGCCGCCTCCTCGCCCACGTTGATCTCGACCAACACAGAGATTTTCTTGTTGAGCTGCAGCGCGGCGGCGTTGAGTCTCCGCGCCAACCGCAAGGAGTCGATGGAATCCACCGCGGCAAATAACTCCGCCGCCTGCAAACTCTTATTCGTCTGCAAATGCCCAATCATGTGCCACTCGGCGTCTGGCAAATCCCGCAGCGCCGCGAACTTGCCGGCAAATTCCTGCACCCGGTTTTCGCCGAACAGCCGCACACCGGCTTCATAAGCCTCACGAATGCGCTCCGGCGGGAAAGTCTTGCTCACCGCCATCAGGGCAATTTCCTCCGGCCTGCGGCCGCCACGGCGCGCCGCGACCGCGATTCGCGCAAGGACCAGCGTAATGTTTTCAGCGATGGACACAAAAGAACAATAAACCACTAAGGACACGAAGGAGCACGAAGGAAAACCCATTTACGCTTGAGAATTCCTTCGTGTTTCCTCGTGTCCTTTGCGGTTCGCAGGTTTTACGTCGCTCGTGATCACATGATAGCCGTCGGCGGCGCCGGCTCGCTGGGATCCCCCGCCGCCGATATTGGCAGCCAGATCATGAGGGCGGCGAGCCCGGCCAGCACAATTAGGCCTCCCACCAGATAAGACGGGTTGCTGAAGAATTGTGGCGGGTGGTTGGGTGCTTTCCATTTGGGCACAAACTGCAGTCCGGCCCAAACCAATCCCATTAACGCCTCCCCAGCGATTAAGCCTGAGGCAGTTAGAACTCCGGCATTTTCCACCCGCGCTCTTTGAGCTGGGTTGAGGCCGCGACGCTCGGCTACCCAATCTCCGACGGTGCGGAATACACCTCCTACGAAGATCGCAAAGGTCGTTCCGAACGGCAGGTACATGCCAACCGCGACCAGCATAGGGCTTTTTACCTGCATCATGATCATCGCCACGCCGAACACGATGCCGACTCCCACCAGCGCCCACGGCATATCTCCGCCCACGATACCCTGCGCCAGTGTGGCCATGAGTCCCGCTTGTGGAGCAGGAAGGTCAGGCCCGCCAAACCCGACACCACCGGCATTGATACTGCCTTGGTGGAGAAGCATCAACGGCCAGTACATGACCAGGCTGGCGACGACTACGGCAATCAATTCCGCGATCTGAATTTTCTGGGGCGTACCACCCAGGATGTATCCGACTTTGAAGTCCTGCAACAATTCGCCGGCAACCGACGAAGAAACACAAACTACTGCGGCCACCCCTAACACGACCGCGACGCCCTTTCCTCCGGAAACGCCAAGCGACACCATCAGCAACGCCGCAATCAACAAAGTCGAAAGGGTCAAGCCGGAGACGGGGTTGTTCGAGGAGCCGATGAATCCAACCAGGTTGCCAGAAACGGTGGCAAAGAAGAAGCCCACGATTAGCATGACCACGGCCGCTAGAACCGCCGGCCAAATCAGACCTGAAATGCGAATGTAAAGCACACACATCAAGACAAACATCAGGGCGATCAGACCAAGCACCGTCTTAAAGCTCATATAGCGCTCAGTGCGGCCCAACTGGGCTCGCTCCTCGGTGCTTTGGCGCATATCAGACAAGGCTTTGCTGAAACCTGAGGTTAAGCTCTTTCGCATTTTGAACAATGTGTAAGCCGCGCCTACCAGCATGCCGCCGACGGCGATGGGACGCACAATGTATCTCCACACCGCATCCGCTGTGTCCGCCCAATCTTTGGGCGTGCCTGCCGGAATGTATTGCCTCAGCTCGGGGCCCAGGAAAAAGATCATCATGGGAACCAGCAGGCCCCACGCCAAGACACTGCCGGCAAACTGGATTGAAGCCAGCCGGACTCCGATGATGTATCCCACCCCCAAATACGCTGGGCTTACGCTGGGAGCGGCGAATACGCTGGTGCCTCCGGTTGCCACAACGTTGGCGCTGCCCGTTGTCCCTAGACGGACCTGGCTGTGTCCCAGATGGCCAATGGTAAAAGGGAAGTCCTGATCGGCGGCAAACAGGCCGAACTTCCCGAGTATGTACACCACGCCGCCAAGTCCGATATTCCAAAACAAGTATTTTGCGGCCTGAGCGCCGCGTTGGCCCGCCTTGTGAATTTCCGAAGCCGCCACCGACTCCGGAAAGGGCAGTTCCGGATCTTCCACCATGACCCGGCGAACCAGGGAAATGAAAAGCACGCCCAGAATGCTGCCGACCAGCATGAGCGCAGTGGATTTCCAGTAAGCCTCGCGCCAGCCAAAGGAAGGCCACGCTTTGGAAATCACGAAAGCGGGAATGGTGAAAATCGCTCCCGCGGCCAAGCCCTCTCCGATGGACCCAGCGGTTCGCGCGATGTTCTCTTCCAGCAGCGACCCTTTCCACGCTCGCAACACCGCCATCGCAATAACGGCTGCCGGATACGTGGCCGCGATGGTGATCCCCGCGCGCAGGCCGAGGTAGGCATTCGCAGCGCCCAGAACGACCGTTAGGACCAGCCCGAGCAACACGGCCCGGAGCGTGAACTCTTTCATCTCCATGTGCTCGGGCACATAGGGGCGATGTTTCTTAGGGCTCTCGCTGCTCGGCGTGCTCTCGGGACTCATGAATAGGACCCTCGTAAGTGGTCAGAACTGTTGGACTAAAGAAAGACAAGACCGCGCACGTTAGCACGCGCCCAGCCCGCTTTACAAGTGCCGGTACCCAGGGGCAGATCGTCGCGCGTCTGTTAAAACAGACATGCTGGCTTCTCTGGTGGCCGGCGTGACCGAACTATGGGGTCCAGTCAGTTTCGATGCAGGTACTGCGGTGGCCTTGAGGGCTACCGCTCCCGTTCGCGCAATTTTTTCGAGAAATATCTGCTGCCTCTTTTATTGCTGCGCCCGGTACGTTGCGGGCAGTGCTTCCGGCGCAGCTACCGTCCCGCCTTCCAGCCGGTGCGGCCAAGCCGAGGATCGGGAGGCACAGATCGCGCCGCCGCCTGACCGGGCGCGGCTGGGTAGTGTGACAGTCACCCTGAGCAAGCGTTCTTTGCGCAGCAACAGCCTGGCCTGAGCGAAGTCGAAGGCGATCGGGGCGAGTCCCGCGGAGGGTCACGTTCTTAGCGGCGCAATCATCGCGCGCTTGGCTCGTCTCCCTTCCCAACTGCACCACCACCCTGGCTGCTCGTTGCACGCGGCTTGGCTGGCCGTTATACTAGAAGGATTCATCCGCTTTGGAGCCCTGGCAGCACTTCCTGGATGAGGGAGGTTCGTCTTCAGCAGTACTGGGGACTCAACTCGCGCTACCCGTGCCAAGGACGCCGCAAAGGAAAGTTCCCTGGTCTCGTGGGTGAGCAGTGCCGCCGAAAGCCTGTTTGCCACCCTGTTTCCCGCCGATTGCCGTCTTTGCGCCGCCCCCCTGATCCATATCTCCCGGCTTCCCGTTTGTGAGGAGTGCTTGTCCGCCATGCGCCCCACCGTGGGAGGGACTTGCGTGATCTGCGGGGAACGCTTATTGAGCCCCTATGCCGTCTCGCCCGATCCCAGCGAGCCGCGCTGCGGATTGTGCCGCCGCTTAGAGCCGCCCTTTGCCCGCGCTTCCGCCTACGGCAGCTACGACGGCGGACTCCGCGAGCTGATCCACCTGCTGAAGTACGAGCAAGTGCGGCCGGCCGCCGGCGTTCTGGGACGCATGCTGGCGGAAGCCATCACCGATCTGGAGCCATTCTTCGGCAAGGCTGCGGTTTTGGTTCTCCCCGTGCCCTTGCACGCCGAGAAACTGAGGCAGCGAGGTTTCAACCAGTCTGAACTGATTGCCCGCGCAGCCCTTAAACTTCGCTCCGCCAAGGATCGCCTGACCCTGCGTGCCGGCATTCTGTTGCGGCGCCGTCCCACCCTGTCGCAGATCGGCCTGACCCGCCATCAGCGGCGCGAGAACCTGCGCGGAGCCTTTGTCGTGGCCCAGCGGGAGGAAATCACCGGCCATGAGATTCTGCTGGTGGATGATGTCTTTACCACGGGCACAACCGTTTCGGAATGCGCCCGCGTTTTGCGGCGAAGTGGGGCGTCGAAGGTGTGGGTAGCCACGGTGGCGCGAACCTTGAAAGCCGACGCCCAGCACGCTCAGTGGGACGCTGAAACCGAAGCCGGGTTCGCCGCCGCGGCTCACGGATAATAACGAGTAGCTCTATGTCGGGAAGATGGAACAATTCGGCCGGCACCCTGGGCAGATCGTTCGCGCCCTCTCCCCCGGTTGTCGGCATGCACCAGGGAACCGACGGCCACGCCCTGCACGCGCCGGTGTTGGTGCTGAACGCGTCCTATGAGCCCATCAACGTCTGCGCCGCGCGCCGCGCCATTGTGCTGGTGCTGAAGGGCGTCGCCATGACCGAAGAGGAGAACGGACACTTCCTGCATGCCGCTCGTCTGGCGCTGCGCGTGCCCTCGGTGATCCGGCTGCTGGAGTATCGCCGCATCCCCCATCAGACGCGGGCGCTCTCGCGCAAAAACATCCTGCTGCGCGATCGCAACACCTGCCAATACTGTGGTGAGGTTCTGCCTTCGAGCGAGCTGACGCTCGACCACGTGATGCCCCGCTCCCGCGGCGGCGCTTCCACCTGGGAAAACCTGGTGGCCTGCTGCCATTCCTGCAATCGCCTCAAAGGCAACCAGTTCCTCGGCGAGGCGGGTATGAAGCTTCTGCGCGAGCCCCGCGCCTTCAATCTCCACACCAGCCGCCACATCATGCGCCTCATCGGGCGCAGCGATGACAAGTGGCGCAAGTATTTGTTCTATTAGAGCAATTGGCAGTTAGCACTTGGCGCCCGGTCCCAGAAAAGTCCGAGAGCTAACTGCCAAGTGCCAATTGCTAATTCTGCGGCTTATCCGGCGCCGCCTCCGGCTTTTGATCACCCTTCTCCACGGTTTTTCCGTCATACGTGATCTTCACGTTGGCGCCGAACTTCTGATAGTTCTCGTACTTGATGATCTCCCGGATTTGTACGTCTCCAGTTGAAAAATGGAGAGTGTCATCGGCGCGGGTGTAGGTGGGAAACCAATATTTTCCGTCAATCTGCTGCCGCCAGGTGGTGAACTTGGGGAACAGATTCTCGTTGCCTTTTTTCTTGTGGATGTCGGGCACGGTCTTTCCATAGGTCTTCACGATCTGGAAGTCGTGGTCGTCCACCCAGATGCGGCCGGAGAAATATCGCTTCTTCCCCTCGATCTGTTTGGGCGCGATATCGAATACGTAGCAGTGCAGTTCGTCTTCCGCCTGCTGGCCGACGTAAAGAATGTTGTACTCATTGACGTCGTCGCTGGTCAGCACGAACGGCAGCCGGTTCTCGATATCATCCAAATCCTCTTCGCTCATGAGGATTCTTTCCAGGGTGGACTGCGGAGCGAAGACCACGTTCTTGATTTTGTGCCCCTGGTCGTCGAAGGTGACATCGAAGTCCTGCCGGTACTGGCCGTCGTCCTCCGGCGTCTTCACTGTCACCGATTGCCGGTAGGTATATTGCTCGCGCGCCTCCTTGAATTCTTTCTCTTTGGAGGCAAAATGTTGAATGATCTCCTCGGGAGTGGTCCCTTTGGGCGGGGAAGCGTCGAGAGCGCCTTCCTGGGCAGCTGCCACCGGCATCAGCGCCGCACCCAGCGCAACCGCCGCCGCTAGTGCCAAGATCATTCGCACCATGGATTTCATAAGGAATACTGTAACAAAGCCTGAAGCAGCCGGCCGGACAAAATCCCTGCCGCCCTTCCCACCCACCCTCTCCGCTCAGAGGGCCGGGCGCGAAAGAGCGGCAGTCTGCCACTTCATTGGATTGCGAATCCCTTCCGGAAGTTGCCAGAAGAACAGCCCGTAACCCGCCCTTCCCTGACGCCCGCGGTTTTCCCCCTGCCCCACCCGCTGAAGTTTCTTCCCCGCGTTGTAAGATGACGACTCACGCCAATGTTTTCAACGCCGCAAAACGAAGGCTTAGAGGCACTCGGCAATCCGCAGCAGGAAATCGCCCGCATCTCCGCGTTGCCCGAAGTCCGCTCCACTTTTGCCTGGCTCCGCAACCAGGAGCCGCAATTCGCCCAATGGCAGTTGGAGATGGCGCGCATCCCGGCATCTCCCTTCGGGGAGACGGCGCGGGCGCAATGGCTGGAGCAGCGTTTTAGCGACCTGGGCCTCGAAGAGATCAGCATCGACGAGGTTGGCAATGTGACTGGAGTCAGTCCCGGCCGCGGCCAGCACTGCGTCGCCATCAGCGCCCACATCGACACCGTTTTTCCTCCCGGCACGCCCTTGAACATCCGGCAGCAGGGAAGCCGGCTCTACGGGCCCGGCGTCTCCGATAACGGCGCTGGAGTGACCGCGCTGCTCGCCGTCGCGGCGGCCTTGCGCTGGTCACGGCTGGCGCACGCCCTGCCCATCCTGTTCATCGGCAACGTCGGCGAGGAAGGCGAAGGCGATTTGCGCGGCATGCGCCATATTTTCGCCGAATCGCGCTGGAAAGATTTCATCGTTTCCAGCCTGGTGCTCGACGGCGCGGGCTGCGACACCATCGTCGCCGAGGCCTTGGGCAGCCGCCGTTTTGAAGTCATCGTTCGTGGCCCCGGCGGCCACTCCTGGAGCGACTTCGGCACCGCCAACCCAATCCTGGTGTTGGCGCATACCATCCAATCGTTCAGCCAGACCGGCGTGCCTTCGTCGCCCAAGACGACTTTCAACATCGGAGTGATTCGTGGCGGCACCTCGGTGAACTCCATTCCCGAGTCGGCCGCCATGCGCGTCGATATCCGTTCCACCTCGATGGCCGAGATGGAGCGCCTGGAAGCCGCGCTGCGGCAATCGCTCGCACGCGCCGTCGAAGAAGAATCGCAAGCCACGGAACGGCGGGCGCCATCGCAGCGCCATCCCTTTGGACTCAGCAGCGAAGTGGTGGCCATCGGCAATCGCCCGGCGGGAGAGCTGGAGCCGGATGCCCGCATTCTGCAAATCATTCGCGCGGTCGATGCCAGCCTGGGGAACACGGCGCAGATTCAGCGCGCCTCCACCGACGCCAACATTCCGCTCTCGCTCGGCCGCGAGGCTATCGCCATCGGCGGCGGCGGCGCCGGCGGCGGCGCCCACACCCTGCAGGAGTGGTTCGACTGCAGCGGCCGCGAGTTGGGACTCAAGCGTATCCTGCTGACGGTGCTGGCGCTGGCGGGCGTGGGTTCGGCCGACTGACCAATGTTCCATGTGGAACGCAACGACGAAGTGTTCCACGTGGAACGTTTTGTAGTACGTAAAATGTACGTACAGAAATGTATGATGTTGTTAAAAATGCGAGGCTTACGGGAGAAGGGAAATTTGAGAATGCAGCCGCCCGCCCGGCAGGACACAGAGCGTAGACGCCCGAAGAATTCTGTTGATTCCTCGCTGCCCTGTCCTGTATTAGTGAAACGTCCATTCATATATAAAAGATGACCGGGGAATGGAGACGACTCAGCGGAGGACATCGGCGTGCGAGATCAGAATAAGAATGGCAAATGGAATCGCCGCGAATTTGCCGTGGCCATGGCCACAATCGCCGTCTCGGGGTTGGCTCGGGGACAGGCCGAACTAACTTCCAAAACCCATCGCGATGTCTATCTGGTCCCCAACTTTCATCCCGCAAGTTGCGGGTGGCTCACCACTTTTTCCAGGGAGCGCGTCTACTGCGCCAATAGCTATTTGAATCATTTGGATCGCGTGCGCGACGACCCCAACTATGCGTTCGTCCTATCGGAAGTGAACAACATTATCGCCATCATGAATTTCCAGCCGGATCGAATTCCAGAACTGAAGCGCCGGGTGGAAGAGAAAAGGGTGGAACTGGTCAATGGTTATTTCCTGGAATCTACCATCAACCTTTCCGGGGGAGAGGCTCTGGTGCGTCTGGGCGTGGAAGGGCTGCGCTGGTACCAGAAGACCTTTGGACGGAAGCCGCGTTATTCCTGGAACATTGATGTGTGTGGCACGCATGACCAAATGCCGCAAATCGCGTCCGGATTGGGGCTGGAGGCGCTGATCTACACGCGGCGGAATCCCACTACGAAAACGATGTTCTGGTCGGTTTCTCCGGATGGATCCCGCATCCTGACTTTAGTGCCGGGCCCCTACAGCGAGGCATCCAGTATTTTCTCCGCCACGGAACCGCTCACCGAGGAGAAGTTGCAGGAACTGGAAGCCTTCTTCGATGAGAAGGAACCAATCACTCCGGAAGGCGCGCCAATTTTGGTGCTGGGCGGAGGGGGTGACTATACTTTGGCGCCGCTGGTGAAGCAATATCCGAGCGAACTCCTCAAACAGTGGGCCAAGGCCGAACCGGAGCGAAAGATTCAATTCACCACCCTCAGCCAATATGTGGACGCCGTCCTGCCGGGCATTCATGCCGGGCGTATTTCGATCCCGACTTCCCGGGGCGGCACGGCTTACGATTTCGATGCATTCTGGATTGAGAATGCGAGAGTCAAAACCTTGTACCGGCGGAATGAACATGCTCTGCAGGCGGCGGAGGCTCTGGCCACCATCGCAAGCTTGCTCGGCAAGTATGAGTATCCGGTGCAGCCGCTGCACGAGTCCTGGATCATGATGTGCCTCAACATGGACCGCAATACGCTGTGGGGATCCGCCGGTGGAATGGTATTCGCGAATGAACAGTCCTGGGACGCGCAAGACCGGTTCGACTGGGTGAACAAGACTACCGATGCGGTGTTCCAGGCGGCGGGAGACGGGCTGGCAAGAGCCGGCGACGAAATCGGTTTATTCAATCCTCTGAACTGGAAGCGGAACGATCCGGTGGCCCTGGAATTGCCGGCGGGAAAGAGCCTGGAGGGAGTCGGGTGTGAAGCGCTGGCGGATGGCACGGTTCTGTGTAATCTCGAGATGCCGGCGATGAGTGTGGGCACGTGGAAGCTTTCGGATCAAGCGGCGCGAGCCCCCGAGCCGATAGAGCTTCCTGAGGTGCTGGAAACAGAGCATTACCTTGTACGGATGGACAGCGCGACCGGCGGCATGGCCAGCTTGAAATGGAAGGCGACTGGCCGCGAGTTGCTCGCGGCGCCGGCAAACATCATCATTGCCGAGCGGCCAAAGAAGAAGCCCGATGATCCCAGCGACCAGATGCCACCCAGTCCGGAGCGGATGCGTCTGGGCACGTCGAGCAATCAACCTTCTACCATTCAGGTCACCAAGGGCCCCCTCACGACCACCGTGCAGGTAACCGGAACTTTCTTTGGCGGAGGGACGCTACGGCGTACCATTCGGTTTCACAACCACCATCCGCGAATCGACTTCGAGACAGAGCTGAATGATGTTCCGGATTACACGGTGGTTTTTGCCGCGTTTCCGTTAGCCGACGACATTCTGGAGGTACGACGAGGCATTCCGTATGGTTTCTCTCACTCGGCCTGGGCCAAACCGAATCTGAATCTGCACGGATGGGCCAAGGGAATTGTGCCTGCAGTGCGCTGGAGTAACTACTCCCTCGCGAACGGCGGCGGCCTGGCCATCCTGGATCGGGGCCTGAGCGGCCGCGAACTGAACGAGCGCACTCCGCTTCTTTACTTGATGAATGCCGAGGACAAATACTGGGGGTATGACAATTCCTGGCTGAGTGGCAAAGGGCGGCACGTGCTTCCGTACGCTCTGCTCGCCTACGATGCGAGCTGGGAAGAAGCGCGTATTCCGCAGGCCGCCTGGGAATACAACCGCGGGCCCGCCATGATTGGCGGCCGCGCTCCAGCCGAAATCAAATCGTATCTGGAAACCTCGGACAATGTGATTGTGGAAGCCCTGCGCCGCGAAGGGGATCATATCGAGATGCGGCTGGTGGAGTGCTTTGGATCGCCGGGTACCGCGGAAATCCGTTGCCCACTGCCGCATAGCAAGCTTTCGTTTACGGACTTAACCGGCGGCAGGATCTCGACCAGAGGCAAGGCCTCCAGCTACAGGTTCAAGATTCGCCCGCAGCAGATCGTGACGCTCCATTTTGAAACATCCTCTGCGTTACCCGAGCCGGAATTGGTAACGCAGTGGGACAAATTTGTCCCGCAGGAAAAGCTGGCAGCGTTACATGCCTATGACCCCAAACTGATCGGTCATCCACCGTTTGGCACGTAGGAAAATTCGAACCCGCCCAACTCCCTCTAGACCAAACTGGGTGTAAGCAGATCGGGCTCTAGAAGCTGGATTTCATTCTTGCCGAGCGGAAGGGGATGGTCACCACCGCGGCCAAATCCACCGCGTTGCCATTCTTGCTGGCGGGGCGGAACTGCCAGCGCCCCAGCGCGTCGGCGGCGTACTGGCCGAGGCGATCGTCCACGCTGCGCAGTACGCGCACGTCGGCGACCGAGCCATCACTGCGGATGACCGCATACAGCGTCACCGTGCCCTGCACGCTCTGCCGCATGAGCTCCAGCGGATAGGCGGGATCGGCGATGACGATCGCAGTGGGTGCGACCAGATCTCCCTTATCTTCACTTTCCTTGAGTTCGGCGAAGTGGATCACCCAGCTTCCGCCGGCGGAATTCAGATTCGGCATGTTGAGGGTCATGGAATAGAACTTGCGGTCGCCGAAAACCTGCTTCTCCTCCTCGGTGGCGCGGCTGTTGGAGAGTTCGACCGCCGCGCGCCGTGGAACACTGGCGACCCGGGACGGAGTGGCTTTGGCCATCAGAGCCTGGGCATCGGACTGCGTACCGTTGCCGCCGATGGCCGAGTCCTTGGCCGCGTCAGGACCGGCGCCAACAAACAAACCGGGCGGGATATCTGCGCGGCTGCCCGAGCCTGCGCTATTTCCGCTGCCCTTTCCGCTGATATCGGGAGTTCCCGGCGCGCCGGCTTTGCCCCGCGGATTCGCTGCAAAGCTTCCGCGACGATTGCCCGCCGGAGCTTGCACCGGCCCACGGAGCGAGGCGGGATGAATGCCCAGAGCGATGAGGCGGTCGCCGGAATTTGAAATCCCCGAACTCCCCACCAAGGGTGGAGGAGGCACTACCGCGGAAGAAGCACTGCCCAGCCCGGTGGGCGCCGCCCGCAGAGTTCGTTGTGGCCCGACCGGTAACTTCGGCGCCGGTGCTACCACGGACGCAGGCCCGATGTTGATTTCACCCAATCGCGCGGAAGTGGCGGCCACCGTGGGCGGAGGCTCAACCACGGCGGGTTGCGGCGCGTGCAAACTGCGGGAGGATCGGGCAACGTTCACATCTGGCGGAGGAGCCACCGCGGGCACGTTTAAGGACGGATCCCTCACCGCGGCCATGACGCGCTCGGTGGCCTGAATGGGTACCGACAGCAGAGTGTGCGCCCAGGCCACCACGTTGGGCAGCGGCACTTCGCTATCCAGCTTGAGCTTCGGCGGCGCGACGATCGTCTGGGTTTGATTGTCGGCTTCCGGCGGCACGGAAATGATGGGCTGCGGGGCGAACGCCGGATCGCCCTTGCGCGGAAGCTGGACATGCGCCACTCCGGTATCCAGCGGCTTCAAATATTCCGAGGCAGCGTAGTAGATTACGTCTTCGTGATGGAACTCCGGCTGCTCGGCAATCTGTACCCGGCGCGGCAAGAGGAATGCCGCCGCCCACACCAAGGCTATCGCCGCCACGTGACAAACCACCGATTGCAGAAATCGTCCCCAAGGCAAGTGGGAGGCGACAAAGACATCGGGCCAGAAATCCGCGGGCTTGGAAGCCAAGCGAAGAGGAAGCGGCTGCGGTTTCCACAATAAATCTCTCAGATTGCGGAGAAAGACCTGGCGCCAGGGCGGCAGTTCTACCAGAAGCGTGGGAACGGCCACGGGGCTCTCCCTTACGTCGACTACGGATTCCACGAGCCCCGAACCCTGTTCCATGCAATGCACCGCAGACCGGCCAAACTGGAGCCTTCCCTGGGAATCCCGCCCCGAAAGGGGGCTGCGCCGGCCATGCCGTGGGCAAGAAGCGTCTCCGGGAGAGCTTCCCGCCATTATAGCTGGCGCCGCGGTGGGGCCTCAATTTGCGCTCTGCCGGGTTTCTCCGCGCCCTCTGCGGCTGTTCTCAGCGGTCTCCGCGTGGCGAGGTTTTGGCGAGACTGCAGAAAATACAGAATCTTAGATCGCAGAGGTCGCGGAGAACAGCCGCAGAGAGCAAGAAGATGACAAATCGCCTCTTAAGGAATCTTCGAGTTTACTGAATTCCGCCGCGGCTAAAGCCGGCCCTCAAAACAAGGCTGTTATCGCAGCGCTGAAGCGCTGCGCCACCCAAAGTCAAGCGCGAAGTCGAGTTTTTCAGCAGCCTGCTAGAGTTCCCGATCGCCCGCTTCCGTGGTCTAATACCGCTATGAAGAAACGGGCAGCCACCCTTCTGGTGACCTTGTGGATGGGTCATCTACTGGCCGCGCAGAACCCTCCCCAAAACCCGCCTGCCCAGCCCGCCGAAGACTATTCCGGGATGTACAGTTTCCTGCAGGAAGGCGAATTTGTGCAGTTGACGGTGGAAGACGCAGGCCGGGTGACGGGATTCGTTTCCCGTTATGGCGACCAGGAAAGCGATCGCGGCGCGTTCCTGGATCAATTCTTCAAAGAAGGCAAGCTGGACGGGAAAAAGCTGAGCTTCACCACCCA
>Ga0209415_10001468_pt1 | contig 45211 bp, 54 predicted proteins | sample PeaSoiSIISIP2007_FD_187696 | JGI IMG/M metagenome (GOLD analysis project Ga0209415, IMG submission 187696) | Peat soil microbial communities from Weissenstadt, Germany - SII-SIP-2007 (SPAdes) (version 2) | ecosystem: Environmental > Terrestrial > Soil > Wetlands > Peat | place: Germany... | reverse complement strand
AGGTGTCGCGCGCGCAATGGCCCTCTTGAAAAGCCGCCGGCGGCACCGATATCAAGAGCGTAGGGCGCAAGCCCAATCAGACAGGAGATGCTTTATGGCAAACATTGCCCGTTTCAACACCATCGACAACGCGCTGGACGAACTGATGCGCGGCTTTTTCGTGCGGCCGATGAATTACGAGCCGGCGGCTCCGGCGCAATTGCGCGTGGACGTGACCGAGAACGAGGCCGGCTACGTGGTGCGCGCCGAAATCCCGGGCGTCAGGAAAGACGACATCAACGTCGCGATCGACGGCAACCAGGTCGAAATCAGCGCCGAAGTGAAGAACGAGAAAGAGGTCAAAGAGGGCGAGAAAGTGCTGCGCTCGGAGCGGTATTACGGCAAGGTCTACCGGGCTTTTGCGCTGGGTCACGAAGTCGACCAGGGCGCGACGCAGGCGAAGTATGCTGACGGCATACTTGAGCTGACGCTGCCGAAGAAAGCGTCGGCCTCGGTCAAGCGCATCACGATTCAGTAACTTCGCCGGCAGGTATCGGGAAAGGCGGCGGGCTTGGCGGCCCGCCGCCTTTTTTGTTGGCAGCGGTCGTGTAGAATAGTCAGCGTTTACTCCAATCCTGCGCTCACATGGCTCTGACCGGCACCACCGCGGAACTGAAAGCGAAAATCCTCGCCGAGGCGCTGCCGTACATTCAGCGTTTTCACGGCAAGACCATCGTCATCAAGTACGGCGGCAATGCGATGACCGACGGGAAGCTGAGACACAGCTTCGCGAGTGATGTCGTGCTGCTGAAGCTGGTCGGCATCAACCCGGTGATCGTGCACGGCGGCGGGCCGCAGATCGACGACCAACTCAAGAAAGTCGGCAAGAAGGGCGAGTTCGTCCAGGGCATGCGCGTGACCGATGCCGAAACCATGGACGTGGTCGAGATGGTGCTCGGCGGGCAGGTCAATACCGACATCGTGAATCTCATCAATCAGCACGGCGGCCGCGCGGTGGGGCTCTCCGGCACCGACGGCCCGCTGATCCGCGCGCGCAAAATGATGATGCACGGCAAGGACGATCCCAAGCAACTGATCGACATCGGCCAGGTCGGCGAGGTCGAGTCGATCGATCCGGAGGTTGTGCAATTGTTGACCGCGCAGAACTTCGTGCCGGTCATTGCGCCGGTCGGTGTCGGCAAGGACGGCGAGTCGTACAACATCAATGCGGATCTGGTGGCGGGGAAGCTGGCAGAAATTCTCAAGGCCGAGAAGCTGGTGGTGCTCACCAACACGCCCGGCGTGCTCGACAAGAACGGCAACCTGCTGACCGGGCTGACCGCCAAGAAGATCGACGCTCTGTTCGCCGACGGCACGATCTCCGGCGGCATGCTGCCCAAGATCGGCTCCGCGCTCGAGGCGGTGAAGAACGGCGTCAACTCGTGCCACATCATCGACGGCCGCGTCGAGCATGCTCTGTTGCTGGAAGTTCTCACCAGTGAAGGCGTCGGCACGCTGATCAGGCGGCGCTAGTGCCGTTCCAACCTTTCCGAGCGAACCGTGATAGGTGATCGAGGCACAAAATTCAGCAAAAGGATCCTTATGGTCATTACGCCAATGAAGTTGGAACGGCACTAGTCGCTCAAGGGATGCTGCGTTTGAAGTTCAACCGGGTATGGGTGTTCGATCTGGATAACACGCTGCACAACGCGAGCCCGCACATCTTTCCGCATATCAATCGCGCCATGACGTCATATCTGCAGGCGCACCTCGGGCTCGACGAAGTTGCCGCGACTGAGTTGCGGCGCCACTACTGGCAGCGCTACGGGGCGACGCTGATCGGGCTGATGCGCCACCACGCCACCGATCCCAGGCATTTTCTGCTCGCCACGCACGACATTCCCGAACTCGACAAGATGGTCGTGCACGAGCCCGGGTTGCGCGCGACCTTGCGACGGCTGCCTGGCCGCAAGCTGGTATTTTCCAATTCCCCGGTGCATTATTCGCTTGCGGTGCTGGACGCGCTCGGGATCGCGGATTTGTTCGACGACGTGTTTTCGATCGAGCATACCGAGTACCGGCCGAAACCGGACAGTTATGGCTTCCTCAAGCTGTTCCGCAAAAACCGGGTGCGCGCCGGCGCCTGCATCATGGTGGAAGATTCGCTCGACAACCTGAAAACAGCAAAAAAACTCGGGATGTCGACGGTATGGGTGGCGCGGACCGCCAGGCTTCCCGGTTATGTCGATATCAGCATCAGGAATCTGCTGCAGCTGCCGCGTCTGGCGTGGCGGCTCGGTTAAGCGGGGGGAATGTCATGGGGAAACGCGGGGACCGCAAGTTGCAGATCCTGCAGACGCTGGCAGAGATGCTGGAAGCGCCAACGGCGGAAAAAATCACCACCGCTGCGCTGGCCGCGAGGCTCGACGTGTCGGAAGCCGCATTGTACCGGCATTTTGCGAGCAAGGCGCAGATGTTCGAGGGGCTGATCGAGTTCATCGAGGAAACGCTGTTCGGGCTCATCAACAAGATCACCAGCGAGGAAAAAAACGGCTTGAAGCAGCTCGAATCGATCACCGCGATGCTGCTCGGCTTCGCGCAGAAGAACCGCGGCATGACGCGCGTGCTGATAGGGGATGCGCTGGTGCATGAAAACGAGCGTCTGCAACTGCGCATCAATCAGCTGCACGACCGCGTCGAGGCGACGCTGAAGCAGGCGCTGCGTTTCGCGGCGAGCCAGCACGAGCTGCCGGCGACGCCGGACCCTTCCGCGCGCGCCAACCTGATCATGAGCTTCGTCACCGGCCGCTGGCACCAGTTTGCGAAAAGCGGCTTCAAGCGCGATCCGATGCAGCACTGGAGCGAACAGTGGCAGGCGCTGCTTGCGCATTGAATTCGCACCCATCCCACGGAGGCCACATGAATCTCACCACCCACCAGCTCGCCGAGATCCTGATCGGCGTCGCGCGCTCGCAGCAAGCTATCGTCGACGCGGTCGAAGGCATGAAAGCCGGCTTCAGGGGGACCCATTTCGCGCCGGCGCTCGACAGCGCGGCGAAGATCCGCTCCACCGGCCGTGCGCCGACGCTGCAGGAATTTCCGGCGCGCGTGCTGCTGCAGTGTCAGGGCCGCGCCGGCCCCAATGTCGAGCAGATCGTCAAGGACCTCGAGGAAATCCTGTCGGGCAAGGCGGCGACCCCGTCCGCGATCGCACCCGCCACGGCGCGCGCTGCCGCAGCAGCGAAGCCCGCGCCGGCCGCCGCTCCCGCCGCGCCGGCTGCAGCGCCTGTTGCTTCTGCAGCGGTAAGCGATGGCGACGATCTCGACATGACCAAGTAGGCACCGCAACGCTCAGACATCAGGGTCAGCACAGCACGAAAACGTAGCCGCTTTCCTTTCAGGCCTTGCCGCACACTGCGCACGCCGGGTCGCGCTTCAGGCGCACCGTGCGCCATTCCATGGCCAGCGCGTCGAGCAGGAGCAGGCGGCCGCTCAACGTCTCGCCGATGCCCGCAAGCAATTTCAGCGCTTCAGCCGCCTGCATCGAACCGATGATGCCGGTGAGCGGCGCGAACACGCCCATCACCGCGCAACGCAGGTCCTCGCTGTCACCGTGTTCGGGAAACAGGCAGTGATAACACGGCGCTTGCGCATCGCGCAGGTCGAACACCGCGATCTGGCCGTCAAAGCGCACGCCGGCGCCGGACACCAGGGGTCTGCGGTGCGCGACGCAGGCGCGGTTGATCGCATGGCGCGTGGCGAAATTGTCGCTGCAATCCAGCACGATGTCGGCGCTGCGCGTGAGCTCGCCGAGCCGCGCGCCGGCAACGCGCTCGGCGAGCGCGTTCACTTTGATTTCGGGATTGATGGCGGCGAGCGTGCGTTGCGCCGATACGGCCTTGGGCATGCCGATCGCGTCATTGCGATGCACGACTTGACGTTGCAGGTTGGTAAGGTCGACCGCGTCGTTGTCGCAAATGGTCAGCGTGCCGACGCCGGCGGAGGCGAGGTAAAGGGCCACCGGCGAACCGAGGCCGCCGGCGCCGACGATCAGCGCATGCGAGCGGCGGAATTTTTCCTGGCCTTCGATGCCGAGCTGCGGCAGCAGAATATGCCGGCTGTAGCGCAGGAGTTGATCGTCGTTCATTTTTCGTTAGGCGTGGGCAGCGAGGCGGAAAAGCGACCCGCCGAATGACGTTTCGAGCTTCACGCCTCACCAACTACAAGCTTAGAGCCTATAACATAATGAAACACGCGATGCGCTGGCACGATTTTGGCTCAGGGCGCGAAGCAAGACCCGCCGCTTAGTCATTCTAAGCCAGTGGCTTGCGACAATGCCATGGGCCAAAATTCGCGGCCAGCCCCAATATGCAGAGATGTTCGCTGCTTTCGTTTGCCGGGGTTGCGGCCAGAATCGGCGCTGGCGTCGTTGCTCGACTGGCCAATATTCTGGATATTGCCTGCATCGAGCGCCTCGCCATCACCAATTCTGGCTCGCAACGCATGTGCGTTTCATTATGTTACAGGCTCTTAATGCGCCGCCGGCCGCCTGTAAAACAAAACGCCCGGCTGAACCGGGCGTTTTGAGCGGGTTAATGTCCGTTTTATCTGGCGCTGGTGTGCGAGGCGTTGCGGCGCTTGAGGAACGCGACCGCCTGCGACAACTCGTAGTCGCTCTTCGCCACGATTTCCCCGGGTTCCGGCTTGGTGTCTTTTTCATTCACGTCTTTGGGACGCGGCGCCGGCGTGAAGTTAAACGCGTTGGCGCTCGGCGCCGCCGCCGTGTCGTCCTTGCCGCGGTCGTTGCTCAGGTGCTTGTCGAGATCGGCCTCGCGCAGTTTGAATGACGGGTCGCTGCTCGACGTGCCGTCGTCGAGCGTGATGTCCGGCACGATGCCCTTGGCCTGGATCGAGCGGCCATTGGGCGTGTAGTAGCGCGCCGTGGTGAGCTTGATCGCCGTGTTGTTGCCGAGCGGCAGAATGGTCTGCACCGAGCCTTTGCCGAATGTCTGCGTGCCCATGATGACCGCGCGTTTGTGGTCCTGCAGAGCGCCGGCGACGATCTCGGAAGCCGATGCCGAGCCGCCATTGACGAGCACCACCATCGGCACGTTCTTGATTTCCGGCGGCAGTTTGCTGATGTAATCTTCCTTGACGCGGCCGCGCAAATAGTTTTCGGGGCTCGCGCTGAGGTGCATTTTCGCGTCCTCGGTGCGGCCGTCGGTATAAACCACCAGCGAATTTTGCGGCAGGAACGCAGCCGATACCGCGACGGCGCCGTTGAGCAAGCCGCCCGGATCGTTGCGCAGATCGAGCACGATGCCGCGCAGCGGCTGCTGGTTCTGCTTGTAGAGGGTCTGAATCGCGGCGGCGAGCGCTTCCCCGGTGTGCTCCTGGAATTGGGTGACGCGGAAATAGGCATAACCCGGCTCGAGCAGTGTTGATTTCACGCTCTGGATCTTGATCACCGCGCGCGTCAGCGTGACGACAATCGGCTTTTGCTCGCCCTTGCGCACGATGGTGAGCGTGATCTGGGTATTGGGCTTGCCGCGCATGCGCTTCACCGCGTCGTTCAACGTCATGCCCTTGACCGACGTGTCATCGAGTTTGACGATCAAATCGCCGGGCTTGATGCCGGCGCGAGCTGCCGGGGAATCGTCGATCGGCGACACCACCTTGACGAAGCCGTCTTCCATGCCGACTTCGATGCCGAGACCGCCGAACTCGCCTTGCGTGCCGACCTGCATCTCGCGGAATGCATCCTGGTCGAGGTACGCCGAGTGCGGGTCGAGCCCGGCGAGCATGCCGGTGATGGCTTCGGTTATGAGTTTCTTGTCTTCGACCGGCTCGACGTAGTCGCTCTTGATGCGGCCGAATACCTCGGTGAACGCGCGCAGCTCTTCAACCGGCAAAGGCCCGAGCGCGTCGCGTTGAGCGACCGCCGAGAAATTGAGCGAAATCATCACGCCCAGGCAGGCGCCGAGCGCGATCAAGCCTAACTTTTGCAATTTGCTGCGCATTGCGACTCCTGTTAATTCCGCGAGGAGTAGAGGGCTAGGAGTGCAGGAAAAAAATCCGGATCGCGCCGGTTTTTCGCCTCACTACTCACATCTCACGCCTCACATCAAACTCATTTTAGATTGACCCAGCTGAGCGGGTCGAACGCCTTGCCCTGATGCCGAATCTCGAAGTATAAACCGGAATCGATATTCCCGCCGCTGTTGCCGACGATCGCTACGGTTTCGCCGCCGCGCGTCGCTTCGCCGACCTGTTTGTAGAGCGACTCGTTGTTGCCGTACAGGCTCATATAGCCGTCGCCATGGTCGATGATCAGCAGGTTGCCGAAGCCGCGCAGCCAGTCCGCGAATACCACCCGGCCAGCGGCGATGGCTTTGACCTCTTGGCCTGCAGGGGCGGCGATGAACAGCCCTTTCCACGATAAACCGCTATCTTCACGTGGACTGCCGAAACGGTTGCGGAGTTCCCCGCGCACCGGCAGATTCAGCCGGCCTTTGAGCTGGGTAAACGGGTTGCCATCGCCCGCGGCGTCGGGCAGGCGCTCGTTGCGCAGCGTTTCCGGCCGCGGGCGTGACAGCATCCGGCTTAGCTGCTCGACCAGCCTGGCCAGCCGGTTCTCATCGCGCTTGAGAGTCGAGATTTCGCGTCGCTGCTTCTCGATCTGGCGCGATACTTTCACCAGCACTTCCCTGCGCGCGCGTTTTTCGGTTTCGAGGCGCCTGCGCTGGGACTGCTGCTCGCTGCGGATCGCGGCAAGTGCGGTGTTTTGCTGTTGCGCATCGCGCGTGAAATCGGTCAGCCGGCCGAGATTCAAGCGCAGGCCGCGAATCAGATCCGCGCGCGCGCGCGACAGATATGTCAGGTAATGCACCTGACGCGCAATCTGATTCGGGTCTTCGCGGTTGAGCAGGAGCTTGAGGGTGTCGGGCTGGGCGCCGATGTACTGCTGATAGAGCAAGCCCGAAAGGCGCGCCTGCTGGGCTTCGATATCGCCGCTCACGCGCCGGCTTTGTTGCTGCAGCCCGGCGAGCCGGGCATTGATCTCATGCTGCTGCACGGCCATCTCGTGCAGCGTGCGATTGGTCTCCGAGATAGCGCGCTCGGATTCGCGCAAGGCGTCGACCGTTTCGCTTTTGGTTTCCTCGGATTCCGCGAGCGTCTTTTGCAACGCGTCGAGGCGGTTGCGCAGTTGCTGGAGCTCTTCCTTCTGCATCCCCGAAGGCGCGGCGGCGGCGCTGCCGGCGCAGAAGACCGGCAGGACGAGGGCCGCGAATAGTCTATGCCTGGACAAAATCGATCAGCGGCTTGCCCGTCATTTCGGGCGGCTGCGGCAGGCCCATCATGAACAACAGGGTCGGCGCCACGTCCCGCAGTGCGCCGCCGCCGCTGATATTCGCCTTGCGCCCGATATAGAGCAGCGGCACGACGTTAAGCGTGTGCGCGGTGTGCGCCTGGTGGGTGGTTTCGTCGAGCATCATTTCGGCGTTGCCGTGATCGGCGGTGATCAGCACTTCGGCGCCGTACTCCTGCGCCGCCTTGATCACGCGGCCGAGGCATTCGTCGAGCACTTCGATTGCGCGTGTCGCCGCCGCGAGATTGCCGGTATGGCCGACCATATCGCCATTGGCGTAATTGCAGATGATGGCGTCGTATTTGCGGCTCTTGATTGCATCGACCAGCTTGTCGCTCACCTCGAACGCGCTCATCTCGGGCTTCAGATCATAAGTCGCGACCTTGGGCGAAGGCACCAGCACGCGCTCCTCGCCGGGATATGGCGTCTCGATACCGCCGTTGAAAAAGTAGGTGACATGCGCGTATTTCTCGGTCTCGGCGATGCGCAACTGCTTCAGGCCCTGCCTGGCGATGTATTCGCCGAACCCGTTGCTGATGTTCTGCGGCAAAAACGCCGCCGGCAGCTTGAAGTCCTCGCCGTAGCTCGTCAGCGTGCAGCAATAGCCGAGCCCGGGAACGTATCCGCGCGGAAAGCCCGTGAAATTGGGGTCGGTCAGCGCCAGCGTCAGCTGGCGCGCGCGGTCGGCGCGAAAATTCATGAACACACAGGCATCGCCGTCGTGCATGCGTACGGGCGCGCCGGCGGGGGGCATGATTACAGTCGCTTTGACGAATTCGTCGCTTTCGCCGCGCGCATAGGCCTGGCTGAGAGCCGACAGCGCATCGGGCGCCTGGTATTGCGCCTTGCCTTGCGTGATCAGGTCGTAAGCCTGCTGCACGCGTTCCCAGCGTTTATCGCGGTCCATTGCGTAGTAGCGGCCGACGACCGACGCGATGCGTCCGCTCTTCAGCTGCGTGCATTTGCTTTGCAGCAGTTCGAGCGATGCCGCCGCGCTTTTGGGCGGCGTGTCGCGTCCGTCGAGAAATGCATGCACGCGGACGTCCTTGACGCCGGCTTCGGCCGCCATTTCGAGCAGCGCCAGGATCTGTGATTCATGGCTATGCACGCCGCCCGGCGACAACAGTGCCAGGATGTGCAGCGCCGACTGGTTGTCGCGTGCGGTGGCGACGGCTTTTTTCAGCACCGGGTTGATGAAAAAATCGCGACTTTCGATCGCCGCTTCAATGCGGGTGTAATCCTGGAAGACGACGCGTCCCGAGCCGATGTTGAGGTGTCCGACCTCCGAATTGCCCATTTGCGCTTTCGGCAGCCCGACCCATTTTTCGGAGGCGTCGAGCGTGGTGTGCGGGTAGGTGTTCCAGAAGAAATTCCAGTGCGGCTTGCGCGCCTGGCAGATCGCGTTGTGGTCGCATTCCTCGCGGTAGCCGAAACCGTCGAGGATGATCAGCAGCACCGGTCTTACGCTCATGATTTCTAATGCTTTCTTTGCCCGTATAAAATGCTGTATCATTTTATTATATTTCGTTGATAAACGCCCGGATTCCGCGCTGCAACAGAGGACAAAATGACCGACAAAGTCGCCATGCGCGCATTATTGATCGAACGTCAGGAGCATATCGAGCAGGCCGCGCGCGCAATGAAAGCGATGTCGCACCCGCTGCGGCTCAAAATCCTGTGCGTGCTCGGCGATCAGGAGGTCAGCGTGCAGGACATCGTCGAGAGCGTCGGCACTTCGCAAAGCAATATCTCCCAGCATCTCGCGATCCTGCGCGACAAAGGCGTGCTGCGCACGCGCAAGGACGCGAACCGCGTCTATTACCGCGTCGGCGACACGCGTACGCTGACGCTGCTCGGCATGATGCGCGAGGTGTTTTGCGGCATTACCGACTGAGGCGGGCGTTGCCTACGTTATCCGCGCCGATTTCGCCCGTCCTCGCTGCTTTGCCAGAATTCGCATCTTTTTATCCGAACTGACCTTTAGGAACCGGCATTGGAACCCTCGTTTTTGCTGTTTTTGCAGAAAAGCCCATGGCACATGATGCTGTTCGGCACCGCGGTGGTGACCGGCGGCATGCTGGTGTGGCCGATTTTCAGCCGTCTGATCGTCGGCACCACGGCCCAGGTCGGCGCGCTCGAAGCGGTGCAGCTCATCAACCGCCGTGACGCGATCGTGCTCGATGTGCGCGAGAAAGCCGATTACATCGCCGGGCACATCCCGAATGCGCGCAACATCCCGTTTTCCGAGCTGAGCAGCCGCTTGCGCGAGCTCGAGAAGTTCAAAACGCGCCCGATCGTCGTCAACTGCCAGTCCGGCATGCGTTCCGCAAAGGCGTGCGGCGCGCTCAAGAAAATCGGTTTCAACGAAGTATTCACGCTGCGCGGCGGCCTCGGCAGCTGGGTGGAGGCAAGCCTGCCGGTGGAGAAGTAAATGAGTGACGTGAAAATGTACAGCACCGGCGTATGCCCTTTCTGCCAGATGGCAGAGCGTCTGCTGGCGTCGAAGGGCGTGACCAACATCAACAAAGTACGCATCGATCTCGAGCCGGCGAAACGCCTAGAAATGATGGAGCGCACCGGGCGCCGCACCGTACCGCAGATATACATCGGTGAAACTCACATTGGAGGTTATGAGGAACTTGCCGATCTCGAACGGGCCGGCAAACTCGATGAGTTATTGCGCGCCTGATCTCCCGATAAATTACCAGGAACCGCCATGAGCGAATCACCGCAGCCGACATTTGCGATCGAAAAAATTTACCTCAAAGACCTGTCGGTCGAGGTGCCGAACGGGCCGGACGTGTTTCTCGAGCGCGAAACACCGGCCATGGAAGTCAACATCACCAGCAACGGCCGGGCGCTGCAGGACGGTATGTTCGAAGTAGTGCTGACGGTCACCATTACCGCCAAGATCAAGGAAAAAACCCTGTTTCTGGTGGAGGCTGCGCAGGCCGGCGTGTTCCAGATCCGCAATGTGCCCCAGCAGGACATGGGCCCCTTGCTCGGCATCGCGTGCCCGAACACGCTGTTTCCCTACTTGCGCGAAACCATCTCCGCGGTGACTTCGCGCGCCGGCTTTCAGCCGGTGGTGCTGGCGCCGATGACGTTCGAAGGGATTTATCAGCAGCAGGTGCAGCAAATGCAACAGCAGCCGCCCGGTACCAAGCCGAACTGAGCCATCATGCGCGTACGCCAGTGGGTTTGCGGCGCCATGGCGCTGGCCATGCTGGCGCCGGCCGGCGCCGCCGAATTCCGCTCGATCGCCGATCCTGCCGCGGTGCTCTACGACGCGCCGTCCGCGAAGGCGAACAGGCTCTACGTCATCGGGCGCAATTATCCGGTCGAAATCGTTGTCGTGGTCGAAGGCTGGACCAAGATCCGCGACGCCGGCGGAGAACTCACGTGGATCGAATCGAAAAGCTTGAGCGAACACCGCACGGTGATGGTCAAGGTGAAACTCGCCGACGTCCGCCAGGCCGCCGATGACAGCGCGCCGCTCGTGTTCCAGGCCGAGCAGAACGTGGTGCTCGACCTGGTTGAGCTGACCGGCACCGGTTGGGCGCGCGTCACGCATCGCGACGGACAGGGCGGATATATCAGGCTCAATCAGGTCTGGGGCGCATGAAACTCGCAGTGCTCGGCGCCGGCGCGTGGGGCACCGCGATCAGCATCAGCCTTGCTGCGCGCCACGCTGTCACGTTATGGGCGCGCGACGCGCAGCAGGCGCGCGAGCTTGCCGCGACGCGCGGCAACCAGCGCTACCTTCCCGGCTTCACAATTCCGGAGACGGTGGTCGTCACTGCCGAGCTTGCCGCCGCCCTTGGTGACTGTGACCTGATTCTGGTGGCCACCACCACCGCCGGCTTGCGGCCGACGCTGCGGCAGCTTGCGGCAGCGGGCAAGGCAACGCCGCTGGTATGGCTGTGCAAGGGTTTCGAAACCGAATCGGCGCAACTGCCACACCAGATCGCCGCCGGCGAACTGCCGGCAACGATGCCGCGCGCGGTGCTGTCGGGACCCAGCTTTGCCCAGGAAGTTGCGCGCGGACTGCCGGCTGCGCTGACCCTCGCGTCCGCGGATTCCGCGTTTGCGGAGCGGACGGCGCGCGAGCTGCATCACGGACGCTTGCGCATTTACTCGAGCGACGATGTGGTCGGCGTCGAGGTCGCTGGCGCGGTCAAAAACGTGATGGCGATCGCAGCGGGAATTTGCGACGGTCTCGGGCTCGGTTACAACGCGCGCGCCGCGCTGATCACGCGCGGACTGGCTGAAATCACGCGGCTCGGGCTCAAGCTCGGCGGCCGGATCGAGACCTTCATGGGGCTCGCGGGCGCCGGCGATCTGATACTGACATGCACCGGTGACTTGTCGCGCAATCGCAGCGTTGGCCTGCAGCTCGCGCGCAATGCCGCGCTGCCGGAAGTGCTGCGGTCGCTCGGACACGTCGCCGAGGGTGTTTACACCGCGCGCGCCGTCGCCCGTCTCGCGCGTGAACTCGGCGTCGAGATGCCGATTACGTACGCGGTTTGCCGCGTGATGGATGAGAACATCTCCGCACGCGATGCCGTTCAGGAGCTGCTGCAGCGCGATCCCAAGGTCGAGCGCCGCTAGTGCCGTTCCAGCTATTTGCGGCCAACCTAACTGTCCTCGGCCGGATCACCGCCGGTAATCGACGCGCCTGCGTTGAGAGAAACAAGTTGGAACGGCACTAGCAACGAGGCGGCGAAAGGCGAAAGGAGCAAGGCTTGTGCGTTCGTTCACTTGTTCGCTCATGCGCTTCGACCAAATCAGACGGACCCGGCAAAATCGAGTTGCCGCCAGGCTTCGTATATCACGACGGCGACCGCATTCGAGAGATTCATGCTGCGGCTGCCCTGCAGCATCGGCAGCCTGATCTGCGCGGCCGATCCCGACATGATATGCGGCGGCAAGCCCCGGGTTTCGGGGCCGAACACGAACACATCTCCGGCTTGGTAGCGGATTTGGTCGTGGCGTTGCGTGCCCCGGGTGGTTACAGGGAAGAAGCGGTGGCCGACGAGCGATTCCCGGCAGCGGTTCCAGTCATCGTGCAGCGCGTAATCGATGCCGGAGCGGTAATCCATGCCGGCGCGCTCGAGCTGCTTGTCAGACAGCGAAAACCCGAGCGGTCGCACCAGGTGCAGACGGCAGCCGGAGTTCGCGGCGAGCCGCATCACGTTGCCGGTATTGGGGGGGATTTCTGGTTCGAACAGGACGATGTTGAACATGCTTGTCACCCGGTAGAACACGCTGCCGTGCCGCGACATCGGCATGCAATGCGCTGAATACCGTCAGGTTAACAACAAATATACTGAAGTAATTCTGGCGTTGCCATGGCCAGACCGGAAAAAGTCATCCCGGGCGAAAACCTCGTCCAGTAGAAGCCGCTGATCCCCCCGGGGGGCTCAAGCTTGCGTTCGACGAGCAGAAGCGCCGCAGGCATTCGTTGTCCAGCGGCTGTAGCAGTTGCAGTAAACAGCAATTGTAGTGTCGAGTTTCGTGTTGCGAGTTTAAAGTTATCGACCCGAAACCTATAAAGTTCTCGCCACCATCCACCCCTGAATCCCGGCCGCCCCCGCCTTGCGCAGGTTGCGCGCGAGTTCGTTGAGCGTTGCTCCGGTCGTCATCACGTCGTCGATGACGGCGACGCGCATGCCGTTCAGATCGGCGTCGCAGACAAATACACCGCGAATATTTTTCGCACGTTCTTTCCATGGCAGCGCTGCCTGTGGCACGCTGTCGCGCACGCGTCGGCACGCATTGGCAGCAAGCGGCACACCGGTCAGGCGGCTCACGACGCGCGCGATCTCCAGCGCCTGATTGAAGCCGCGCTCGCGCAATCGCGCCGGCGCGAGCGGCATCGGGATGATGAGATCGACGCCACCGGCAAGTCGTTCGTTCAGCGCCTGCGCCAGCAACTGCGCGAGCGCGAGGTTGCCCGCGTACTTGTATTGGTGGATGAGCGGCGCGAGCGGCCAGGCATAGGCGAACGCTGCGGTGACGCCGTCAAAGCGCGGCGGCTTGGCAAGGCATGCGCCGCAGACGCGCCCGTCGCCGGTCGGCCGCGCGCATTGCGGACAGCGCGTCGCCGTGAGCCACGGCAAGCGTGCGTAGCAGTCGGCACAGAGCGGCCGCGCCATGGCCGGCGCGGTGCACAGCAGGCATTGCTGCGGCAGCGCAAGCTGAGTAATATTTGTGCAAATGTTCAAAAATGCAGCGTGCCAATTTGACAAGCGGCGAACGATCGCTGATGATTCGAAACTCATGATCTAACGGCATTTTTCATCATTACCCGCCATTTACCCGCAGGATTATCGGCATGGACTCCATTACCGACAACGCAGCTACCGTCCCCGCCGCCGACAGCACCGGCCGCAGCGGTTGGAGCGTCGATCAAGTCGCGGCATTGTTCGAGTTGCCGTTCAACGACCTGATCCGCCGCGCGCACGGCGTGCACTGCGAGCATTTCGATCCCAATGCGGTGCAACTGTCGACGCTGTTGTCGATCAAGACCGGCGGTTGCCCCGAGGATTGCGGCTATTGCCCGCAGGCGGCGCGCTATCACACCAACGTCGACAACGAGGACATGCTGGCGGTCGATGCCGTGGTTGCAGCAGCTCGCGCGGCCAAAGACAAGGGCGCGACGCGCTTTTGCATGGGCGCGGCATGGCGCGGCCCGAAGAGCCGCGATCTCGAGCGCGTAATCGACATGGTGAAGGCGGTGCGCGCACTGGGGCTCGAAACCTGCGCGACACTCGGCATGCTGAAAGAGGGCCAGGCCGAGCAATTGAAGGCGGCAGGCCTCGACTACTACAACCACAACCTCGACACCGCGCCCGAGTTTTACGGCGAGATCATCTCGACGCGCACGCAGGACGACCGTCTCGACACGCTCGCGCGAGTGCGCGATGCCGGCATCCACGTTTGCTGCGGCGGCATCGTCGGCATGGGCGAGACGCGCCGCACGCGCGCCGCATTGATCGCCCAGCTCGCCAATCTCGATCCTTATCCCGAAAGCGTGCCGATCAACAACCTGGTGCAGGTCGAGGGCACGCCGCTGCACGGCACCGCCAGGCTCGATCTGTTCGAATTCGTGCGCACCATCGCGTGCGCCCGCATCACGATGCCGAAGGCGATGGTGCGGCTGTCCGCAGGCCGCCAGGAAATGCCCGAGGGCATCCAGGCGCTGTGCTTTTTCGCCGGCGCCAATTCGATTTTCTACGGCGACAAACTGCTCACCACCGGTAACCCCGAAGCGGCGCGCGATCGCGCCCTGATGGACAAGCTCGGCATGTATCCGATGAAGGCGAGGAGCGAGGGGTAAGGAGTGAGGCGGAAAATCAATAAGCCAGTACTGCCGCGCTGCATTCGCTTGTCCCGCCTGACGGCCTAACGCCTCAAGGCGTCACATGTCGCTTCCCGATCTGGCCGCCGAGCTCGCTGCGCTTGATGCGCGCGGCCTCAAGCGCCATCGCCGCCTGCTCGAAAGCCCGCAAAGCGCGCGCGTCGTGGTCGATGGCCGCGAGGTCGTGGCGTTTTGCAGCAACGACTATCTGGGCCTGGCGGGCGATCCGCGGCTCGCGGCGGCGGCAGCCGAAGGCGCCGCCCGCTACGGTGTCGGTGCCGGAGCGTCACATCTGATCCTCGGTCACGCAGCCGCGCACCACAGGCTCGAGGATGCGCTCGCGCAATTTGTGCGCTTGCCGCGCGCGCTGCTGTTCTCGACCGGCTACATGGCGAATATCGGTATCGTCACCGCGCTCGCCGGGCGCGACGACGCTGTGTTCGCCGACAAGCTCAACCATGCGTCGCTGAATGACGCGGTGCTGTTGTCGCGCGCCGGGTTCAAGCGCTACCCGCACGGCGATCTCGCCGCGCTAGAAAAGCTGCTTGCGGCGTCTCAAGCGCGCCGCAAACTGGTGGTGAGCGATGCGGTATTCAGCATGGACGGAGATATCGCGCCGGTGACCGATCTGCTGCGGTTGTGCGAACGTTACGATGCGTGGCTGGTGATCGACGACGCGCACGGCTTCGGCGTGCTGGGTGAGACCGGCGGCGGCGCGCTGCAGCATTACGGTGTCGTCTCGCCACGCATAGTTTACATGGCGACGCTCGGCAAGGCGGCCGGCGTGTTTGGCGCATTTGTCGCGGGCGAGCCTGATGTGATCGAAACGCTGGTGCAGCATGCGCGGCCGTATATTTACACCACGGCGACGCCGCCGCTGCTGGCGCACGCGCTGCTGGCGAGTCTCGAAATCATCGCGGCCGAACACTGGCGGCGCGAGCTGCTGGCGCAGCTGATCAATCAGCTCAAGCGGGGCATGGCCGGTCTGCGGTGGCGGTTGATGCCGTCCGACACCGCGATCCAGCCGCTTGTGATCGGCCCCAACGATGAGGCGCTGCATGTTTCGGAGCAACTCGCGGCGCGTGGCGTGCTGGTGCCGGCGATCCGGCCGCCGACCGTGCCGCAGGGCAGCGCGCGGTTGCGTATTTCGTTGTCGGCCGCGCACAGCGAGCAGGACGTTGCGCAGCTTCTGCAGGCGCTACACGACGTCGGCGCCAGAGCATGACGCTGCACATCGCGACACACGGCAGCGGACCTGATCTCGTGCTGCTGCACGGCTGGGGCCTGAACGCCGCGGTGTGGGATGACACAGCATCCGGGCTCGCAAAACATTTTCGGGCCCACTGCGTCGACTTGCCGGGCTATGGCGGCAGCAGCGCGTGCATACCCTACACGTTCGACGCGATAGTCGATGCGCTGGCCGCTGCGTTGCCGCAGCGCTTGACCGTGTGCGGCTGGTCGCTCGGTGGGCAGGTGGCGCTTAATTGGGCGCAGCGCCATCCACGGCAGGTCGAGCGCCTGGTGCTGATCGCAACGACGCCGCGCTTCGTGCGCAGCACAGGATGGGATCATGGCATCGACGCCGCGGTGCTCGACGGCTTCACGCATGGGTTGACGCGGGACTATCGCGGCACGCTGCAGCGTTTTCTGGTATTGCAGGCCCGGGGCGATACCGACGCGCGCACGGTGTTGCACCGGCTGCGCGAGCGGATCCTCATGCGCGGCGAACCCGATGTCGCTGCGCTTGAAGCAGGGTTGCGGATACTGCAGGAAACCGATTTGCGCGACAAGCTGCCGCGTATCGCGCAGCCGGCGCTGGTCCTGCACGGCGGGCGCGACACCATCGTGCCGCGGGCGGCGGGCGAATATCTGCAACGTTCGCTGCCGCGCGCCACGCTTGAAGTATTTGCCGGCGCCGCGCACGCGTTGTTTGTCGCGCAGCCGCAGCGCACCGCGCGGCGCATCATGGAGTTCTGCGGTGAGCAATGACCTCGCGCTCGACAAGCGCCTGCTGCGGCAGTCGTTCGAGAAGGCGGCCGCCGGCTATGACGCCGCGGCGGTATTGCAGCACGAGATATGCCGGCGCATGCTGCCGCGGCTCGACTATATCAAGCACCAGCCGGCGGCGTTGCTCGACGCCGGCAGCGGCACCGGCAACGCCGTGACCGCTCTGCGCGCGCGTTATCCACAGGCGACGCTTTACGCGCTCGACATCGCGTACGCGATGGTGCGGCGCGCGCGCGCAGGCGTGCCGTGGTGGCAGCGCCTGCGTGGGCGCGGCGTGCTGCCGGTGTGCGGCGACATCGAGCGGCTGCCGTTGCGCGCCGCCGCGGTCGGCATGGTGTGGTCCAACCTCGCGCTGCAATGGGTGAACGACCCGCCTCGCGCGTTCGCCGAATTCCGCCGTGTGCTCACGCCCGGCGGGCTGTTGATGTTCAGCACCTTCGGTCCCGATACATTGCAAGAGTTGCGCGCGGCCTATCAGGGCGCCGACGGCTACACGCACGTCAATCGCTTTATCGACATGCACGACCTCGGCGACATGCTGGTGCACGCGGGTTTTGCGAACCCGGTGATGGACATGGAGTACATGACGCTGACTTATCCCGACGTGCTCGCATTGATGCGCGACCTGAAAGCGATCGGGGCCCACAACGTAACGGCGGGGCGCAGGCGGGGCATGACCGCGCGCGCGACGCTCGCCGCGGTCGAACGCAATTACGAAGCAATGCGCCGCGACGGGCGGCTGCCGGCGACTTTCGAAGTCATCTACGGTCACGCGTGGGCACCGCAGCCGCGCACTACCGCCGACGGCAAGCCGGTCATTCCGATCAGAGCCGGCTGACGACCGTCGCCGTGACGCCCCCCGCCTCCCGCTTGTCGCCTCGCGGTTTTTTTGTCACCGGCACAGACACCGGCGTCGGCAAGACGCTGATTGCCTGCGCGCTGCTGCACGGATTTGCGCGGCTGGGCAATCGCGTCATCGGCATGAAGCCGGTTGCGGCCGGCGCCGTCCGCGGCAGAGACGGCTTGATCAATGACGATGTCGTGCAGTTGCGCGTCGCGAGCAGCGTTGCGGCACCGCTCGCGCTCGTCAATCCTTATTGCTTCGAGCCGGCGATCGCGCCGCATCTTGCCGCGCAGCAGGCGGGTGCTGCGATCGACCTCAACGTGATCGCCGATGCCTACCGTCAGCTCGCGGCAGCGGCGGACGTCGTGATTGTCGAAGGCGTCGGCGGGTTCTGCGTGCCGCTCACTCGCAGCGATGACGGCGCCGGTCTCGCGCAATGTCTGGGATTGCCGGTGATTCTGGTGGTCGGAGTGCGCCTGGGTTGCCTCAACCATGCGCTGCTCACGGCGCAAGCGATCCGCGCCAGGGGACTCAGGTTTGCCGGCTGGATCGCCAATCGGATTGACCCGGCAATGGCGGTGGCCGGGGAGAACGTCGCGGCACTGGGCGAACGCCTGGCCGCGCCGCTGCTGGGCGAGATCGAATTTACGCGGGCGCCCGACCCGCAGCGTATTGCGGCGCTGCTTGAATTGACCACTTTAGCGTGAACGCCGTGAAAAGCGCGTGCGCGCTCGCGGCGCGCAACGCAATTCCGAGGACTTTGCCCCGAGATTTGGTTGCTTCTGACGCGCGCTCTGTGATAGATTCCACCTGTTTTTTCGGGTGTTAGCGCTTGCATGGGGGCGGCTGAATGGCGTGCATTTTGGGACAGGAGACGGGATTTAACTTCACCGCCCGCCGCAACAACTCCCTGACGTCGTCCGACCGGATTCTCGCCTTTGGATTCATTGCGCTGGTTTGCCTCGGCATCGCCGTTGCGTTCGCCTGTTTCGGCGCATGGCTGATCCTGCCGTTCGCCGGCATCGAAGTGCTGGTGCTGTTTCTGGCGTTTCGCTGGATCGAGCGCCACGCCCGCGATTACGAGCGCCTGACGATAGCGGGCGACGTGTTGCAGATCGAAATCGCTGAACGGGAGCGCGTGGAGCGCCTGCAGATCAACCGCTGGTGGGCGCAGGTTGTATGCGAACGCAACGGCAGCCGGCTTGCGCTGCGCTCGCACGGCAGGGAGATCGAATTCGGCCGTCACCTGAGCAACGAACAGCGTCTCGTTGTCGCCGGCGCGCTCAAGGAACAACTGCGCAGCCTGTAAACCGCGGCCCGCGGCGCTTTCGCCGCAGCATGCGGATCCGCTGTCGAAATAAATTTAACGCACCGTTGGAGTCAAGCATGATCAGTAAGTGGGCAAGGAGTCTCGTGGTTGCCGCAGCGCTCGCGCCGGCACTGGCAAGCGCCGACCGCTACAACCTGCAGACGCCGCAGACCATCATCGCGCACGAGATCTACGATCTGCATACGCTGATTTTAGGCATTTGCTGCGTGATTTTCGTGGTGGTGTTCGGCGCGATGACGTATTCGATCATCAGGCACCGCAAATCGCTCGGTCACAAGGCCGAGCAGTTCCATGAAAACACCACCGTCGAAATCGTGTGGACCATTATTCCGTTCATCATCCTGGTCGGCATGGCGATCCCGGCGACCAAGACGGTGATCCAGATGAAGGACACCTCCAACTCCGACCTCACGATAAAGGCCACCGGTTATCAATGGAAATGGAATTACGACTATCTGCAGGAAGGCATCAGCTTTTACAGCAGCCTCGCCACGCCACGCGAATTGATCACCGACAATTCCGCGGAGGGGCACAAAAAGCGCGAGGACCATTCCAACTATCTGCTCGAAGTCGATAATCCGGTCGTAGTGCCGGTCGGCAAGAAAGTCCGGATTATCACCACGGCCGACGACGTGATCCACTCATGGTGGGTGCCGGCATTCGGCGTCAAGCAGGATGCGATTCCCGGTTTCGTGCGCGACTCCTGGTTCAAGGTCGACAAGCCCGGTATTTACCGCGGCCAGTGCGCCGAACTCTGCGGCAAGGAACACGGCTTCATGCCGATCGTGGTCGAAGCGGTCGAGCCCGAGAAATACGCGCTGTGGGTCGCCGAGCAGAAGAAAAAAATGGCGGCGCAGGCCGATGATCCGAACAAGACCTGGACGCTCGACGAGTTGAAAGCGCGCGGCGAAAAGGTCTACGCCGCCAACTGCCAGGTCTGCCATCAGCCGACGGGCATGGGCCAGCCGCCGGCATTCCCGGCATTGTCCGGCTCCAAAATCGCGACCGGCCCCATGGCCGGCCACCTCGACCGCGTGCTCAACGGCAAGCCCGGCACCGCGATGGCGTCGTTCAAGCAGCTGTCGGACGTCGAGATAGCAGCGGTGATCACTTTCGAACGCAATTCGTGGAACAACAAGACCGGTGACATGGTGTCGCCGTCCGACGTCAAGAAATTACGCAAATAGGCATTCAGGAGAAACCCATGGAAGCAGTACACGCACACGACCCCGCACATGGCCACGATGACCACGCGCATCATCCATCGGGCATCATGCGCTGGATCACGACCACCAACCACAAGGACATCGGCACGCTTTACCTGGTGTTCGCGGTTACCATGTTCTTCGTCGGCGGGATACTCGCAATGGGCATACGCGCCGAGCTGTTCCAGCCCGGGCTGCAGTTCTGGCGGCCCGATTTCTTCAATCAGCTCACCACCATGCACGGGCTCATCATGGTGTTCGGCGCGATCATGCCGGCGTTCGTCGGCTTCGCCAACTGGCAGATCCCGATGATGATCGGCGCGCCCGATATGGCGTTCGGGCGCTTGAACAACTGGAGCTTCTGGCTGCTGCCGCCGGCGGCGACCCTGCTGGTCGCTTCGTTCTTCGTGCCGGGCGGAGCGACCGCTGCGGGCTGGACGTTGTATGCGCCGCTGTCGACGCAAATGGGGCCCGGCATGGATTTGGCGATTTTCGCTCTGCACATTATGGGCGCCTCGTCGATCATGGGCTCGATCAACATCATCACCACCATCCTCAACATGCGCGCGCCCGGCATGAACCTGATGAAAATGCCGCTCTTCGTATGGACCTGGCTGATCACGGCCTACCTGCTGATCGCGGTGATGCCGGTGCTCGCGGGCGCGGTCACGATGGTCCTGACCGATCGCCACTTCGGCACCAATTTCTTCAATGCCGCGGGCGGCGGCGACCCGGTGATGTTCCAGCACATTTTCTGGTTCTTCGGCCACCCGGAGGTTTACATCATGATTCTGCCGGCGTTCGGCATCATCTCGCAGGTGATCCCGGCGTTCGCGCGCAAGCCCCTGTTCGGTTATACCTCGATGGTGTATGCGACCTCGTCGATTGCGATTCTGTCGTTCATCGTGTGGGCGCACCACATGTTCACCGTCGGCATGCCGGCGGCGGGGCAGCTGTTCTTCATGTACGCGACGATGCTGATCGCGGTGCCGACCGGCGTCAAGGTGTTCAACTGGATCGCGACCATGTGGAAAGGCTCGATGACATTCGAGACGCCGATGCTGTTCGCGTGCGGCTTCATATTCGTGTTCTCGATGGGCGGCTTCACCGGTTTGATCCTCGCGATCACGCCGGTCGACATCCAGCTGCAGGACACCTATTACGTGGTCGCGCATTTCCATTACGTGCTGGTGGCCGGCTCGCTGTTCGCGATTTTTGCGGGGACTTATTTCTGGATTCCGAAGTGGACGGGCCATATGTACGACGAGACGCTCGGCAAGTGGCATTTCTGGCTGTCGATGATTTTCTTCAACGTCACGTTTTTCCCGATGCACTTCCTGGGGCTCGCCGGCATGCCGCGCCGCATTCCCGATTACGCCCTGCAGTTCGCCGACTTCAACATGGTCGCGTCGATCGGCGCGTTCGGCTTCGGCCTGACCCAGCTGATCTTTCTTTATACTGTGATCAAGTGCATCCAGGGCGGCGAAAAGGCGCCGGAAAAACCGTGGGAAGGCGCCGATTCTCTCGAGTGGACGCTGCCGTCGCCGCCGCCGTACCACAGTTTCGAGACGCCGCCGGTCGTCAAGTGAGAGGGCAGGCGATGGGGCCGCGGTCGGCCAACCTCAAAACCGGGTTGATACTCGCGTCCATCGCGCTCGCGTTTTTCATCGGCGTGATCATCAAGCACTGGCCATGATGACTCAGGCGCATTCGAACCTGTTGACGATGCGGAAACTCGTCGTCGTCGCGATCGCGATGTTCGGCTTCGGGTTCGCGCTGGTGCCGTTCTACAAGAAGATCTGCGAAGTGACCGGCGTCAACAGCGTGATCAAGGCGGACGTGATCGCGAACACGCAGATCGATGCGGTGCGCCTGGTTACCATCGAGTTCGATTCGAACCTGCGCAGCAATCTGCCGTGGACGTTCCGGCCGCTGCAGACAAGCGTCAGCATCCACCCGGGCGAATTGACGACGGTGATGTACGAGATCAGGAACATCTCTAACCGCGTGGTGACCGGTCAGGCGATCCCGAGCTACGGGCCGCAGCTGGCGGGGCGCTATTTCAAGAAACTCGAGTGCTTCTGCTTCACGCAGCAGACGCTGCAACCCGGCGAAGCCAAACAGATGCCGGTCGTGTTCGTCATCGAAAAAGGACTGCCCGACGACGTGAATACGATCACGCTTTCGTATACGTTTTTCGAGGTCGAAGGCACGGCAAAGAAAACAAGCTGATGCAGATGACGCAAGCGCAAAAGCCGGTGAGGGCAACGCCGCTGCAGGTGGCAAAAGCGGTGTTCTGGTCGTTCCTCGGCATTCGCAAGGGCGCGGAATACGAGAAAGACGCGGCGTCGCTGACGCCCGCCCAGGTGATCGTCGCCGGCATCATCGGCGCGATTATTTTAGTTTTGAGTCTCGTTATGCTGGTGCGTTTCATCACCGGCTGATGCAAAGGAACTGCAACCCATAGTTACGAGGGAGAAAGCACCATGATGAGCCAAGCCGCGCGTTATTTCATTCCGGACCCGTCACGGTGGCCGATCTTCGGCTCGGCCGCGTTGCTGTGCATGGCCTCCGGCACCGCGCTGTGGATCAATGAAGCGGCGTGGGGCAGATTCGTGCTGCTCGCGGGGGTCTGCATACTGATCTACATGCTGTTCGGCTGGTTCGGCACCGTCGCGCACGAGAGCGAAGGCGGCAGATACAACAAGCAGGTCGACGGGTCATTCCGATGGGGCATGAGCTGGTTCATTTTCTCAGAGGTCATGTTTTTCGCCGCGTTTTTCGGCGCCCTGTTCTACATGCGCGTGCTGGCGGTGCCGTGGCTCGGCGACCTCGATCATAAGCTGATCTGGCCGGACTTTACGGCGCAATGGCCGACCGCCGGCCCCGGTATCAGCGAAAAATTCACGCCGATGGCGGCGTGGGGCATACCTGCGATCAATACGCTGGTCCTGCTGTCGTCGGGCGTGACGGTGACCTGGGCGCACTGGGGGATGCTCAAGAACAACCGCGCGCAGCTGATCGCCGGCCTGATCATGACCATCGCGCTGGGCATGACCTTCCTCGGCCTGCAGATCCACGAGTACGGTGAAGCTTATACTCATCTCAACCTCAAGCTCTCGACCGGCGCCTATGGCGCGTCGTTCTTCATGCTGACGGGATTTCACGGTTTCCACGTGACAATCGGCACCATCATGCTGATCACGATACTTGGCCGTTGCATCGCCGGGCATTTCAGCGCCGACCATCACTTCGGCTTCGAGGGTGTGGCGTGGTACTGGCACTTCGTCGACGTCGTGTGGCTGCTGCTGTTTATCCTGGTTTACTGGCTGTAACAACGACCGGCAGCGGCGTAAACAGCAAAAACCAGGGAGAGGGCCCTGAAGGGGAGATCAGCGCCGCACCGATGTGCGGCGTTTTTTTTCTCAGAGCTTGGTGGTGATGATGCCGAAGTGGAAGCCCAGCATCAGAAGCGCAAACAGCGTGATTGAAAAAATTACGCGCCAGGTCAGCGCCTTGGCGATACGGTCCGACCGGCCCTTGTCCCTGACCAGGAAATAAAGCGCCGAGCCAAGGCTGGCGAGGATCAGTACGATAAACAGGATGACGATGAATTTCATGTGCGATACGCTGCGGTACGGAATGTGGTCCCGGCGCCTGCCGGCTGCCAGACATGCCTAGTTTACTCTTCAAGCCCGCACTGTGGCCGACGCTGGCCGCGGCCGCGGGCATCGTTTTGACCGTCGCGCTTGGCAACTGGCAGTTGAATCGCGCCAGCGAGAAAACCGCGCTCGCCGAGCGCATCAAGGCGGCGAACCGCGACGCATTGATCGCGCTGCCGGCCGAAGAAATCAAGGCCGAGGACATCGCGTGGCGCCGGGTCGAGGTGCACGGTCGTTTCGAGCCTAAATACGCGGTATTGATCGACAATCGCGTGCTGCACGGCATCGTCGGCTATCACGTCGTGATGCCGCTCAGGATCGGCGACGGCGAACGCTACGTGCTCGTCGATCGCGGCTGGGTGGCGGGAACCAATTCGCGCAGCACGCTGCCTCACATAGCGACCCCGTCCGGGACGGTGACCATCGTCGGCCTCGCGACGGTACCGAGCAAGCGCTATCTCGAGCTTTCCACCAAGGTCGCCGAAGGCAACGTGTGGCAGAATTTCACGCTCGAGCGTTACCGCGCCGTGGTCCCGATCACAATCCAGCCGGTTGTCATCGAGCAGGAAAACGCTCTTGACGACGGCTTGATACGCGAATGGGGCGCGCCCGATCTCGGCATCGAAATGCACTATGGATACGCATTCCAGTGGTTCACGATGGCCGCGGCCATCCTGATTTTTTATCTGGTAACCCATGTCAGAAAACGCACGCAGCGGCCGGACTAGCCTGTGGCTGATCGGCGCGTTGTGCGCGGCGCCGGTGGTGGCATCCTATTTCGCGTTTTATTTCGCGCCGCCCGCCCGCCATACCAATTACGGCGAGCTGATGCCGACACGACCGCTGCCGGAAGCGCGCCTGCAGCTCGCCGATGGCACGGCATTCCAATTCAGCCGGCTCAAAGGGAAGTGGGTATTGTTGATGGTGGACGTGGGCGGCTGCGATGAATTCTGCCAGCGCAAGCTTTTCACGCTGCGGCAACTGCGGCTGGCGCAAGGCAAGGACATGGAGCGCATCGAACGCGCGTGGCTGATCAGCGACGACGCCGTGCCGCCCGCTGCCGCCGTGAGCGCATACCAGGGCACCTGGCTGGTTCGCGCTGCAGGCAGCGAATTGCTGAAGCAGCTGCCTGCCGGGAGTTCGCCCGCCGACCATATTTATATCGTCGATCCGCTCGGCAATCTCGTGCTGCGTTATCCGCGCGATGCCGATCCGAACAAGATCATCGGAGACCTGACGCGTCTGCTCAAGGCCTCACGGATAGGTTGATGTTCCGAAAACTTGTTTTTGCTGCGGTGTGCTTGACGTTCGTCGTCGTCGTCGTCGGCGCCTACGTGCGGCTGCAGGACGCCGGGCTCGGCTGCCCCGACTGGCCGGGCTGCTACGGACACCTGGTTGGCGTGCCCGATCGGGTGGACGAAATCGAGCGTGCCACGCTGGCCTTTCCCGCCCGGCCGGTCGAGGCCCACAAGGCGTGGAAAGAAATGTTTCACCGCTACATCGCGGGCGCGCTCGGCGTGCTGATATTCGCGGTCATGGTCACGTCGTGGCTGCGGCGCCGCGCGCAGCGCGAGTCGCCTATGCTGCCGACCGCAATCGTCGCACTGGTTGCCTTGCAGGGCGCGCTCGGCATGTGGACCGTGACCATGCTGCTGAAGCCGGCGATCGTCACTTTGCACCTGCTCGGCGGCATGGCGACCCTCGGTATGCTGACCTGGCTCGCGCTGCGGCAGACAGCTCTGCCGGCCGCCGGCATCGCTGCACAACGGCTGCGGCCATGGGCGGCGCTCGGCTTGGCGATCGTGATCTGCCAGATTGCGCTCGGCGGCTGGGTGTCGGCCAATTACGCCGCACTCGCGTGCATCGACTTTCCGACCTGTCACGGCGCATGGACGCCCGAGGCGGATTTCCGGCACGGTTTCCAGTTTATGCGCGAGCTCGGCATGACGGCGGCCGGCGCGCCGCTCGCATTCGAAGCGTTGACCGCGATCCACTGGTCGCACCGTGTCGGCGCGCTGATGACGCTCGTCTACATCGGCGTGTTTGCCGCAGTCCTGATGCGCACCGCCGGATTTATGCGTTATGGCGCAGTGCTGGCGCTGCTGCTGGTAGCGCAGATCGGCCTCGGCATCGCCAACGTCTTGCTGAGCCTGCCGCTGCCGGTCGCGGTCGCGCATAACGGCGGTGCAGCAGCTATGTTGGTCATGATGGTAGTGGTAAACTTCGCCCTTTCCCGCAACGCAGTTCCGCTTAAATGACTACCCTGACCTGGCAGCAGGCATCGTCGAGATTGGCGCAGTTTATGGCGCTGACCAAGCCGCGCGTGCTGTCGCTGATCGTATTCTGCGCGGTGATCGGCATGTTCCTCGCGCTGCCGGCGGCGGTGCTGAACGCGCGGTATGCGCTGACCATGCTGGCAGCAACCGCCGGGATCGCGCTGGTCGCCGGTGCGGCGGCGGCAATCAACTGCCTGGTCGAGAGCAAACTCGACGCGCTGATGGCGCGCACCCGCGGCAGGCCGCTGCCGCGCGGCCAGCTCACTGTAACCCAGACGTTGATGTTTGCCGCCGGCGTCGGCGGCAGCGGCCTGGCGCTGCTCTACTACGAGGTCAATGAGCTGACGATGTGGCTTACGCTTGCGACCTTCGTCGGCTACGCGATCGTTTACACCGTGGTGCTGAAACCGATGACTCCGCAGAACATAGTGATCGGCGGCGCTGCGGGCGCGATGCCGCCGGTGCTGGGCTGGGCGGCGGTGACCGGCGACATTTCCTACCAAGCGCTGCTGCTGTTCCTAATCATCTTTGCGTGGACGCCGCCGCATTTCTGGGCGCTTGCGCTCTACCGCAAGCACGAGTACGCGAAAGCCGGCGTGCCGATGCTGCCGGTGACTCATGGCGACAAGTTCACGCGGTTGCACGTATTGTTCTACACCGTGATCCTGGTGGCGGTGACGCTGCTGCCGTTCGCCACGCGCATGAGCGGGCTGATCTATATCGGCGCTGCGGTCGCGCTCGACGCGGTGTTTCTCTACTATGCGATCAAAATCTACCGCGATTACAGCGACCGGCTCGCGCAAACCACATTCCGTTATTCCATTCTGTATCTGGCGCTGCTATTCGCGGCGTTGCTCGTCGATCATTACTTCACTTTCTAATCCGATGAGGCGCGCGACGATCGCAGCGTTGCTGATGCTCGCGGTGTTCGCCGCCGGCTGCGACTTTTCCCCCAAGGCGCCGGCATTCCAGCTCACCGATATCACCGGCGCCGAGTTCGCGCACGATTTCCGGCTGACCGATCATAACGGCAAGCCGCGCACGCTCGCTGATTTCAGGGGCAAGGTGGTGGTGATTTTTTTCGGCTACACTTTCTGCCCCGACGCATGCCCCACCACCATGGGCGAGCTCGCGCTGGTCATGAAAGAGCTCGGCAAGGATGCCGGCAAGCTGCAGGTGCTGTTCGTGACCGTCGATCCCGAGCGCGACACGCCGGCGGTGCTATCAAAATATGTGCCGGCATTTGATCCGAGCTTCCTCGGGCTTTATGGCGACGCCGAGGCGACCGCGCGCACTGCCAAGGAATTCAAAGTGTTCTACCAGAAGCAGCCGTTGCCCGGCGGCAGTTATTCGATGGACCATTCGGCAGGGTCGTTCATTTTCGATCCGGCCGGCCGGGTGCGGCTCTTTGCGCAGTATGGGCAAGGCGCACAACCGCTGCTGCACGACATCCGTTTGCTGATGGAGCAGGCGGGGTAGATCGTCAAGTAGCGCCCGGCCCGGCAAGCCGCGCGCGCAGCTCGGTCTTCAGCACTTTGCCGTAGTTGTTCTTCGGCAACGATTCGATGAAACGGTATTCCCGGGGACGCTTGAAGCGCGCGATGCGCTCGAGACAGGTCTGGTCCAGGTCGGCGGGCGTCAGAGTGACGCCGGGCTTGGCGACGATGAACGCGACCACGGCTTCGCCCCATTCGGGATCGCGCCGGCCGATTACCGACGCCTCGGCCACGCCGGCGTTCGCGAGCAGCGCTTCCTCCACTTCACGCGGGTAGATATTGGAGCCGCCCGAAATGATCACATCCTTCGAGCGATCCTTGAGCGTGAGGAAGCCGTGCTCATCGAAGCTGCCGACGTCGCCGGTATGCAGCCAGCCGCCGCGCAGCGTTTCGGCGCTTGCCTGCGGATCGCGCCAATAGCCGCCCATCACCACGTCGCCGCGGCACACGACTTCGCCGACCTCACCCGCGCGCAGCGGCTCGCCGGGTTCGTTGACGACGCGCACCTCGACGTCGGTGCGCGCGATGCCGACCGACGCCAGCCGCCCGAGATAATCGGGATCCTCGTTCGCGATGTGCATGGCTTTCGGCAGCACGGTGATGGTCATCGGCGCTTCGCCCTGGCCATAGATCTGGACGAATTTCGGGCCCATTACGGCAAGCGCCCGTCTGATATCGGCGAGATACATCGGTCCGCCACCGTAGACGATGGTTTTGAGGTTGCCGGTGTCGATGTTTGTTAGTCGCCCGCAATCGACGAGGCGGTTGACCATGGTCGGCGCAAAGAAAAAGGTCGCGCCAGGCCAGCGCGCGATCAGCTTGAGCGATTCATCCGGCGCAAAAGCACCGCTGGCGGGTATCACTTGGTTCGCGGCTTTGGCGAGATGCGGTATTGCATACAGGCCCGAGCCGTGCGACAGCGACGCGGCATGGATGATGCAGTCGCGCTCCGCTATGGTATCGACATCGGCGAGATAGCTCATCGCCATCGCCAGCAGGTTGCGGTGCGACAGCATCGCGCCCTTGGGGCGGCCGGTCGTGCCCGAGGTGTAGAACAGCCACGCCAGATCGTTGGGGTTGACGCGCTCGCATGATTGCGCCGGCTCGCCTCTGGTCAGCGCCGCGTAATCGGGAGACTCGGTCGCAATCACTGCCTCGAGCGTATTCACCTCTGCAGCGAGCGGCGCTACGGTTGCGGCTAGGTCGGTCGTGACGAAAGCGAGCCTGGCGCCGCTGTGATCGAGTATCCACGCGAGTTCGCGCGGATGCAGCCGGGCGTTGATCGGCACTGCGCCGAGCCCGGCGAACCACGCCGCCAACAGTACCTGCAGGTATTCGGCGCAGTTCGTCATCACCAGCGCGACGCGGTCGCCCGGCTGCAATTTATGCCGTGCCCGCAGATTGCCGGCCATTACCGCGACGCGATTGAGCAGTTGGCTGTAGGTGAGCACCACCTTGTCGCCGCGTGACACCGCCGGCTGGCGGCCGTGCGTGCGCGCGGCCTGGATCAGCAGTTGCGCGAGGTTCATCGCCACCCAAAAGAAAACGGGAAAGTCAGTATAAACTTTCCCGTTTCGGAAGCGTGGCCGCGCAACGCGGCTCGCGCTGCGGTCAGGCGGCGGCAGCGTCGATCACGCCGCGCATTTTCTGCATCGCCTTGTACTCGATCTGGCGGATGCGTTCGGCCGAGACGCCGAATTCGGCGGCCAGGTCATGCAGCGTCGCCTGATCCTGCTCGCGCAACCAGCGCGCTTCGATGATGCGACGGCTGCGCGCATCGAGGCTCGCCAGCGCTTTTTCCAGGCCTTCGCCTTTAAGCCTTGCGGTTTGCTCGTGCTCCAGAATGCGGCCGGGTTCGGCATCGGCCTCGGTCAGGTAGGAGATCGGCGAGTAGCTTTCCTCGCCGTCCTCATTGACCGGCTCGAGCGCGACATCCTGGCCGCCCAGGCGGGTTTCCATTTCGACCACTTCCGCGGGTTTCACGCCGAGTTGTTGCGCGATCGCCTTGACTTCGTCGCTGCCGAGCGTGTTCAGGCCCGGCTTCATGCTGCGCAGGTTGAAGAAGAGCTTCCTCTGCGCCTTGGTGGTCGCAATCTTGACCATACGCCAGTTGCGCAATACAAATTCATGGATTTCGGCGCGGATCCAGTGCACGGCGAACGATACGAGCCGCACGCCGCGTTCGGGATCGAAGCGCTTGACCGCTTTCATCAGCCCGATGTTGCCTTCCTGGATCAGGTCGGCTTGCGGCAATCCATAACCGAGGTAGCCGCGTGCAATGGCGACGACCACGCGCAGATGCGACACGATCAATTGCCGTGCGGCATCGAGGTCTTCGTGATCGCGGAATCGGCGTGCGAAATCCGTTTCTTCCTGCTGTGACAGGATCGGGAAACGATTGACAGTCTGGATATAGCTGTCCAGGCTGCCGGTTGCTGACGGTATCGGTAACGCATAACTCGTCATCGTCAAACTCCTTTTATGCCGAGAATTTTAGCACTCTCAACATAAGAGTGCCAACATCCTCAAAAGTTCCTGATTTAAGTCCGGTTCAGGCATCGGGCCGGTTGAATTAACAATATCTGAAACAATCACTTATCGACCCCGGGCTCGATCAACGCCAGATGCCGGCCGACCGACAGCCAGGCGCCAAACCAACCCAGCGCGGCGGGGAAAATCAGCAGGCCCAGGCTGTCGCCTAAAGTCAGCTGCTTGAGTTGAAACAACGACTCGTAAACGTGCGACAGCTCGCCCAGATTGCGGTTTATCAGCCAGATGCCGCCGCTTACGATCAGCCACGCCACCACGCCGCCGGCGCAGCCCTGCAGCGCGCCGAAATACAGAAACGGCCGGCGGATGAAGGCGTCGGTAGCGCCGATCAACTTGATCACTTCGATCTCGTCGCGCTGAGTCAGCACCTGCAGGCGGATAGTATTGAAGGTGACGGCGACGAGTGCCAACGCGAGCAGTGCGCCGAGGATCGCCGCCACCAGGCGGCCGAACCGCAGCGCGGCATCGAGGCGCCGTGCCCATGCCGCGTCGAGCTGCACGTGCGCAACGCGCGGCCACTGCATGATTTCTTCGCGCAGCGCCTCAAGCGCCTGCGGCGTGCTGTCTCTGGCATTGACGATGAAGGCATCGGGCAGCGGATTGTGCGGCAGGCTGTCGACGACATCGGCGAGCCCGCTCGATTGCCTGAGCTCCTGCAGCGCCTCATCGCGCGGCACGAAACGGAAGCGCTGCACGCGCGGGTTCTGCTTGAGGCGCGTCTCGATCTGCGCGACCTCGGCGCGGCTCGCATCGAGCGCCATGAACGCGCTGACTTGAGGCTCGGCCGCCAGCTGGTGCGACGATGCCTGCAGGTTATCGATCACCACATACAATCCGACCGGCAGGCTCAGTGCGATGCCGATCACCAGAAAGTTGAGCGCGGCTCCGAGCGGCGTGCGCCCGAGCTTCGCCAGCGTCGCCGCAAAACTGCGTCCATGCTGTGCGAGCCACGCCGTCATGCCGCCAGCTCTCCGTGCTTGAGCGTGACGACGCGCGGCGCAAGGCGCGCGAGTAGCGTCTGGTCGTGGGTCGCGATCACCACCGTGACGCCGACCTGGTTGAACGAGCGAAAGAGCTCGCCGATTTCCGCCGCATACTCGGCGTCGAGGTTGCCGGTCGGCTCGTCGGCAAGCAGGATCGCCGGACGGTGCACGATCGCGCGCGCGATGCATAACCGCTGCTGCTCGCCACCCGACAGCGTGATCGGCAGGGCTTTTTCGTATGCGAGCAGCCCGACCTTGTCGAGCGCCGCGCGCACCCGCCGGGCCGCGTCCTTCATCCCATAGCCGGCGATCTGCAGCGGCAGCGCGACATTGTCGAACACGCTGCGGTCGAACAGCAGTTTGTGATCCTGGAAGATCAATCCGAATCTGCGGCGCAGGAACGGCACTGCACGCGGTTTCAGCGCGCTGATATTCTGGCCGTTGACGATCACGCTGCCGGAAGTCGGCCGCTCGATCGCGACCAGCAGCTTCAGCAGCGTCGTCTTGCCGGCGCCCGAGTGGCCGGTGATGAACACCAGCTCGCCGGCCTCGATCGTGAACCCGACGTCTTTCAATGCCTGGTGCCCGCCAGGGTAACGCTTGGAGACGTGACTGAAGGAAATCATGTTGTCGAGAGACGCGGGGCGAGAGACGAGAGGCGCAAAAGCACCGTGGGTTTCCGTCTTTCGTCTATCGTCTCTCCTCTTTCCTCACCCGAGCAACGCATCGACAAATTCCTCGGCGTCGAACGGCAGCAGATCGCCGAGCGTTTCGCCGACGCCGAGGAAGCGCAGCGGGATCGGTTTTCCCGGCGCGGCATTGGATCGAAAATATGCGATGGCGCAGATCACGCCGCCTTTGGCGGTGCCGTCGAGTTTGGTCAGCACGAGTCCGGTGACGCCGAGCGCGGCGTCGAACGCCTTGACCTGATTAACCGCGTTCTGGCCGGTGTTGGCGTCGAGCACCAGCAGAATCTCGTGCGGCGCCCCGGGCTCGGCTTTGGCGATCACGCGTTTGATTTTTTTGATTTCCTCCATCAAGTGCAGCTGAGCCGGCAGCCGGCCGGCGGTGTCGGCAAGCACGATGTCGATGCCGCGCGCGCGCGCGGCATCGACGGCGTCGAATATCACCGCCGCGGCATCGCCCGATTGCTGCGTGATTACCGCGACGTCGTTGCGCTCGCCCCATACCTGTAGCTGCTCCCGTGCCGCAGCGCGGAACGTGTCGCCGGCGGCGAGCAGGATGGTTTTACCCTGCTGCTGATAATACCGGGCGAGCTTGCCGATCGAGGTGGTTTTGCCGGCGCCGTTGACGCCGGCGAGCATGATGATGAATGGTTTGTGCGTGGTGGTTATCTCGAGCGGCACCGCAATCGGCTTAAGCAGCGCGAGCAGCGCGCCGCGCAGCGCCTGCTTGAGTTCGCGCGGCTCGCGCAGGCCGCCGCGCCGCGCCGCTGCGCGCATTTCCTCGAGCAGAAAACCGGTGGCGGCGACCCCGACATCGGCCGCGAGCAGCGTGGTTTCGAACTCCTCAAAGAACACTTCGTCGATTCTGTTGCCGCTGAACAGGTCGGACAGATCGCGATTGAGCACCTCATGCGTGCGCGCGAGCCCCCGCTTGAGCCGTTCGCCCCAGCTTGCGCCGGGTTTTTCATCCGCCTTGAGGAAACTAAGCATGGGTGGCGCAGTCTTAACGCGAGCGGCATCGGGTAGCAGGAAATAAAGTTTGCCACGCGCGTCTGCAAACAAGCACGACCGTCGTAATTAACTTAAAATTCTAGCCGGAAAGCGCCGGCCGGGCTACCTAGTCCCCCCTTTATTTCTGGACTACACATGTTATTCGAGTTTTTAGGCAGCGTCGCGCGTGGACGGTTATGTGCGCTGATCACAGCATTGCCGCTCACGGTCGCGGTTGCCGCCGCGCAGACGCACGAGCACAAGCTCGCCAACGGGCTGCGCGTAATCGTCAAGGAAGACCATCGCGCTCCGACCGTGGTGTCGATGGTGTGGTACAAGGCCGGCAGCATGGACGAGGTCAATGGCACCACCGGAGTGGCGCACGTGCTCGAGCACATGATGTTCAAGGGTACCCAAACGGTTCCCGCGGGCGAATTCTCGAAACTCGTCGCCGCGGCCGGCGGGCGCGACAACGCGTTCACCGCGCGGGACGCGACCGGCTACCACGAACAATTGCACAAATCACAACTGCCGCTTGCATTCCGGCTCGAGGCCGACCGGATGGCGAATCTCGCGCTGTCGAAGGCGGAGTTCGCCAAAGAGATCAAGGTCGTGATGGAGGAGCGGCGGCTACGCACCGACGACCGGCCGCAGGCGCTGGTGTATGAGCAATTGATGGCGACCGCGCTCGACAGTCACCCATATCGCACACCGACCGTCGGCTGGATGAGCGACCTCGAGAGCATGCGCGTCGAGGATGCGCGCGCCTGGTACAAGGACTGGTATGCGCCGAACAACGCGACCGTAGTTGTCGTCGGCGACGTCGATTTCAAGGAGGTATTCGCGCTTGCCAGTAAGTATTTCGGCAAACTCAAGCCGCGGGTGCTGCCCGAGCGCAAGCCGCAGGACGAACCGCCGCAACGGGGCATCCGGCGCGTGACGGTCAAGGCGCCGGCGGAACTGCCGTACCTGCTCATGGGTTATCGTGCGCCGGTGCTGCGCGATGTCGAGCGCGACTGGGAGCCGTATGCGCTCGAAATGCTGACGGGTGTGCTCGACGGCAACGACGCGGCGCGGTTGACGAGGTCGCTGGTGCGCGAAGAAAAAATCGCCAACGCGGTCGGCACCGACTACGAAAGCACGCAGCGCGGCCCCGGCATGTTCATCGTGAGCGGAGTTCCCACCACGGGCAGGACCGCAGCCGAACTCGAGCAGGCGCTGCGGCGCGAGCTGGCCAAAGTCGTCAGCGACGGCGTCAGCGAGGAGGAATTGAAACGCGTCAAGGCGCAGGTCGTGGCCGCACAGGTGTTCCAGCGCGACTCGATGTTTTTCCAGGCGCAGCAGATTGGTTCGCTCGAGACCGCGGGCTACTCGTATCAAGCGATCGACACCATCATCCGCAAGCTGCAGCAGGTTACGGCGGCGCAGGTGCAGGAAGTGGCGAAGAAATATCTCGTCGATGACAGCCTTACCGTCGCGGTGCTCGACCCGCAGCCGCTCGATAGCCGCACGCCCGCCGTCGCGCCGAAAGGACTGCGCCATGACCGGTAAACTGTTCCGCGTGCTCTGCACCTTTATCGCCTGCCTGGTCGCGGCGCCGGCATTGGCGCTGCTGCCGATCCAGCACTGGCAGACCAAAAGCGGCGCCCGCGTGTATTTCGTCGAGAACCGCGATTTGCCGATGCTCGACGTGAGCGTCGATTTCCCTGCCGGTTCGGCGTTCGACACGCGCGAGAAATCCGGGCTCGCCTCGCTCACGCTGAGTCTGCTCAAACTCGGCGCCGGTGGCCTGTCGGAGGACGAGATCGCGCGCCGCATGGCGGACGTCGGCGCGCAGCTCGGCGGGCACCTCGATAACGACCGCGCCGGCATCTCGCTGCGCACGCTGACCAGCGCCGACGAGATGAAACAGGCTCTTGATTTGTTCGCGCGCATCCTGCAGCGTCCCGAGTTTTCGGCGGCGGTGCTGGAGCGCGAAAAGACGCGCGTCATCGGCGCGATCAAGGAAGCCGACACCAAGCCCGAAACCATACTCGACCGGAATTTCAACGCGCTGGTTTACGGCAATCATCCCTACGGTCTGCGCGGCTCGGGCGAGGCCGCTACGGTGGCGTCCCTCACGCGCGATGACCTGGTCGGCTTCTATCGCAGCCACTACATTGCGGGCCAGGCGGTGGTGGCGATGATCGGCAACCTTGACCGTGGCGAGGCGGCGGCGCTGGCGGAGCAACTGACAGCGGATCTGCCGCGTGCCAATGCGCCGGTGACGATACCTGAGGTGCCGGACCTCGCGCGCGCCGAGACGCGCGTCATTGCGCATCCCGCGTCCCAGAGTCATCTGCTGATCGGCGCACCGGGTATCAAGCGCGGCGACCCCGATTATTTTCCGTTATTCGTCGGCAACTACATTCTCGGCGGCGGCGGCTTCGTGTCCCGCATCCTCGACGAAGTGCGGGAAAAGCGCGGGCTGGCGTATTCGGCATACAGTTACTTCGTGCCGCTGAAGGAGCGCGGGCCGTTCGTGATCGGGCTGCAGACGCGCCGGGACCAGGCCGGCGAAGCGCTGGCGGTGGTGCGCGCCACACTCAAGGAGTTTCTCGCCAAAGGGCCGACTGCCGACGAGCTCAGGAAGGCCAAACAGAACCTGGTCGGCAGTTTTCCACTCAGGATCGACAGCAACCGCAAGATACTGGAGTATCTCGGCGTCATCGGTTTTTATCAATTACCGCTCACGTATCTCGATGATTTCGTCCCCAACGTCGAGAAAGTCAAGCTTGCGGATATCCGCAATGCGTTTGCGCGGCATGTCGATCCCGAGCGCATGATGACGGTCATCGTCGCGACCGACGAAGCCGCGCTCGGCGCCGCCGGCGCGCAGTAGCGCGACTGCGGTCATCATCGTTGTTGTGCGTCGAGATGCCGGTGACCAGGAACAAAGTGCGAATCATCGGCGGCACCTGGCGCAGCAGACTGATCTCGTTTCCACCGCGCGCCGATCTGCGTCCCACCCCCGACCGCGTGCGTGAGACATTGTTCAACTGGCTGGGTCAGGACCTCACGGGTAAAACATGCCTCGATCTGTTCGCGGGCAGCGGCGCGCTGGGTTTCGAAGCCGCCTCGCGCGGCGCCAAACGCGTGATAATGGTCGAGCGTGACCCGGCCGCATTCCGCGCGCTGAAGGCAAACGCCGGGACGCTTGACGCACGCGTAGTGGAACTCAGGCACGCGGATGCGTTAGAATTTCTGCGCGCCGACGACGGAACCTATGACGTAGTATTCCTCGATCCGCCGTTTCGCGCCGATTACCTGCCGCAAGTGCTGTCCGTGCTGATCCCGCGCCTAGCGTCCGGCGCGATGGTCCACGTCGAAGCGCCGCGGGCGCCCGCGCTTGCGCCGCCATGGGTAGTGTGGCGCAGCGGCCATGCAGGTGCGGTGACCCACCAACTGCTGAAATGGACAGGCCATGAAGCTTAAAGCTGTGTATCCCGGAACGTTCGATCCGATCACGCTCGGCCATCAGGACCTGGTGCGCCGCGCCGCTAGCATGTTCGACCTGTTGATCGTCGCGGTCGCCGACAGCCGCGTCAAGCACCCGTTCTTCACGCTCGAGGAGCGCGTCGACATGGCGAAGAACGTGCTGGGTGACTACAAGAACGTTACCGTGACCGGATTTTCCGGACTGCTCATGCATTTCGCGCGGCAGCACAATGCCAAGGTCGTGATGCGCGGCCTGCGGGTGGTGTCGGACTTCGAGTACGAATTCCAGCTCGCCGGCATGAACCGCAACCTGTACCCCGAAGTCGAGTCGATATTCCTCACGCCGGCCGAGCGGTTCCTGTTCATTTCGGCGACCCTGGTGCGCGAGATTTCGGTGCTCGGGGGCGACGTCGGCAAGTTCGTGGCGCCATACGTGGAACAATGCCTTAAGAACAAAATCGCTTCGCTCGGCGGCAAGGCATGAGGGATGCGGCATGGCGCTGATGATCACCGACGAGTGCATCAACTGCGACGTATGCGAGCCGGAGTGCCCGAACGGCGCGATCTCGGCCGGCGAGGAAATCTACGTGATCGACCCCGGGCTGTGCACCGAATGCGTCGGCCACTACGACAAACCGCAGTGCGTTGCGGTATGCCCGGTCGATTGCATTCCGCTTGATCCCAACCATGTCGAGAGCAATGAGCGGCTGCAAGAGAAGTATTTGCGCTTGACGCTGCAGAAGGCCGGGTGAAGGAGAGAAGCCGGGCGAGAGACGATAGACGTAAAAACCCGAGCAATTCCCGGCCCTCGTCTGTCGCCTTGCGTCTCTCTGCGCTTAGCGCTGGCAGCGCGGGCAGTAATACGTCGCGCGCTGTCCCAGCACCAGGCTGCGGATGGCCGTGCCACACGTCAGGCACGGCTGGTCTGCGCGGTCGTAGACCACGAAGCGGTCCTGGAAAAATCCCGCTTCACCTTCCGAATTCACGTAGTCGCGCAGGCTCGAGCCGCCGGCCTCGATGGCTTCGGTGAGTGTCTCCCTGATTTTGTCGACGAGTACCGCATAGCGTGCGAGGCCGATCCTGCGGGCGGGCAGCTTCGGGTTGATGCGCGCGCGGAACAGCGCTTCATTCGCATAAATGTTGCCGACGCCGGCGACGAGATGACTGTCCATCAGTGCGTTCTTGACCGCGCCGCTGCGGGCACGCGTTTCACGGTACAGCCACTCCGCACCGAACCCGGCGGAAAACGGCTCGGGACCTATGTCGCGTAACAGCTTGTGCCTGAGCGGATCGCCGGTTTGCCACAGCACAAGCCCGAAGCGGCGGGGATCGCGCAGCCGCACGACGCGTCCATTGGCGAGCGCGAGATCGAAGTGATCGTGCGTGTCCGGTGCGGTATCCGCGGTGACGATCAAAAGCCGGCCGGACATCCCGAGATGAACGATCAGCGTGCCGTCGCCGGCGCGGAACAGCAGATACTTGGCGCGCCGCTCGAGCGCATCGATGCGCCGTCCCGTGAGGATACGCGCGAGGTTGCGCGGGATCGGCTTGCGCAGCGCACGGTTGCGGACCACGACTGCGGCCACAGTCGCGCCGCACACGAGCGGGGCAAGCCCGCGCCGCGTGGTTTCGACTTCGGGCAGCTCCGGCATCGTTATTTTGCCGCGGCCGGTGGCGCGAGCAAACGCTTCGCGGCGTCAGCGGTAAACTGATATTCGAAGCGCTGGTCGCTGCGTGCAAGCACGAGACCCGGCTCGCGCTGCATTACCGCGAGGGTGATGTCGCCGCCGCCTTTGAGCTTGATATTGATCGACTCCAGCGGTTTGCGGTTGCTCATGGGTAGCACCGCGAGCGCGGTCGCCAGCCGCCATTCATCGACCCAGCGGTTGAGGTCGTCCTGGCTCAAGTCCGCTGCCGGCGGTGTGAGCTGCCACTTGCCATCCTGTTGGGCGAGCCCGAATTCCTTGAACCCGAACGCGATCGGCGCTTCCTCGGCCGCAAACAATTGTTTGCTTGCCAGTTGCAGCGCGTCCCTCGGCAGCGCCGCGCCGTAGCTCAATGGAATGAGGTAGATGCCGTCCTGCGTTAGCACGTACTGCTCGCGGCTCATCGGGTTGACAGTGCCGAAGCCGAACGTTTCCTGATTGATGGTGACGCGCGCATGGGGCTCGTTGAGGTCGAAGCGCGCGAGCCCGGTTGCGGGAAAACGGTCCTTTGATGTCGCGTCGAGTATCTCGAGCAGGCGTTGCGCCTGAAGGGTGTCGGCGCGCGCGGAAAGCGGCGCGCTGATCCGCCATTCCATTGCCGCGCGATCGAGCACGATCGGCGCGGCCCCGGCGATCTCGAGCTTGATGCTCTTCGCGTCGGCCGCCTTGAGCGTCGAAAGCTTGTACTCGGGTTCGCTCTTATGCGGCCTGAAATACGCCAGCAGCGCGAGCGCAACGACCGCCGTCAGCAGCGCGAGGTTTAGCCAGAGCCTGCCCTTCATGCCTTGCGCCGGCGCCACCAGATGAGTACTCCGGTGGTTATGAAGGCCAGCGGCAGGAAGATGAGGAAGCCGAACAGGATCAGGTATTGCACGCTGCGCCCGAACTCAAGATTGCTGTCGAGCGAAGGCCGCGGCTGGATCGCGATCAATGCATCATCACCGGCGAGCCAGTTGAAGATGTTGATTCCGAGGTCGAGGTTGCCGCCATTGCCGACGAAGGTGTTGGCGAGGAAGCTGCCGTTGCCTATCACCACCACACGTTGAGCGCGGTCGTTGACGTTGCGCTCGAGCGCGACCGCGATGTTGACCGGCCCCGGGATGTCGCGCGACTTGTCGAAACTCAGCTTGCCGTCGAGCTTGCTCATCTCGATCCAGCCACGCGGCGCGACTTCGATCAACCGTGTCACGCGCCATCCGTTGCCGTCGTTGACGCCGACCTGGCGCGCAAACGGAAATATGGTATTGAGCCGGAAATTATCGGTGATCGCATGGCGGCCATAGCTTGCCGCAATCGCAACCGCGGGCGATGCGTTGAGCCGCGCCGCATCCGGGTCGACCACCGTGCCGGGTCCAAGCACGATGCCCAGGAGCTCGCTGATCGGCTGCAGTCCGCGCAGCGGCTCGGGGTCGATCAACCATAACAGATTGCCGCCTTTCTGCAGGTATTGCTTGATCTTCTGCACTTCGGCCGGCTGCAGGTCGACTTGCGGATTGGCGATCACCAGTATGCTGGCGTTGGCCGGCACTTCCTGCGCGACGGCCAGATTGAGGCTGCTGGTCTTGAAGCCCTTGCTCGTCAGCTGCTTGCCGAATTCACCGAGGTCGTGGTTGGCGACCCCGTCCAGCCGTCGTTCGCCGTGGCCCTCGAGCGCCATCACCAGCCGATCGCTCGAGCGCGCGAGCCGCATCAGCGCATTGACGAACGATTGCTCGTTGTAATCGGTCAGGTGCTCGCTCTTCTGATTGTATTCGATCACTGACTCGCCGTTGACGCGGATGCCGGCCGCCTGCACGAGCTTGGGCTCCTCGCGTGGGTCGATGAAGGAGATGCTGATATCGGGCTTGATGCGCTGGTACGGCGCCAGAAAGTCCTGCACTTGTTTGCGCAGGTCGCCGCGCACATCCTGGCGCGTCGCATAGGTGGTCATCTTGACCGGCCCGGCGAGTTTGGTCAGCACTTCGCGAGTCTGCTGTGACACCGTGTTGCGCCCATTCTGCGTAATGTCGCGCTCGACGCGGTACTCCTGCGCGACGAACGCGAGCAAAGCGACCAGCGCGATCAGCAGCGCGACGAATACGCCGTTCTGCACCAGCAATTGCAAGCGAAGTCTGGCGGTTACCTGCATGGGCTACCCGCGCAGCCGCACTGCGTCGAGGCGGCGGATGGCGAGAATCAGAAAGGTCGCGATCAGCAGCAGCATGCACGCGATGCTGTAGCTGTCGAGCACACCTTTCGCGAACGTCTCGAAGTTCTTGAGCGGCGACAGTACCTGCGCGAGCGCCGCTGGCACCGGCCACCCGCGCCCGCGCAGCCCGTCGGCCGCGGTCTCGCCGGCGAGCAGCATGCCGAGCAGCAGGCCGAACGCGATCATCGCCGCCGCGAACGGGTGCTCGGTCAGGCACGACGCGTAGAGCGCGACTGCGGCGAAGCACGCCGCGAGCAGCGCTACGCCGATAATGAGGCTCGCGAGCAACCCGAAATCGAGACGCCCGCCGAGCAGCAGCGACAGCGGCATCAACGTCGTGATGCCGACGACCAGCAGCAGCAAACCCATGAGCCCGATGAATTTGCCGAGCACGATCTCGGTCATCGACAGCGGCGCCGACACCAGCAACACCATGGTCTGGTTGCGCCGCTCCTCGGCGATCAGCCGCATCGCGAGCAGCGGCACCGCAAACAGCAGTACCACCGCCGTCGTGGCATAAACCGGCCCCACCACCAGCTCGGTAATGCCGGGCGGGTTCGGCACCTGGATCAGCTGCGGCTGAATCTGCATGAAATCGTCAAGCCGCTTGAGGAACCCGAACGCAAGCACGATCTGCATAAACGTGAGCACGACCCACGCGAGCGGAGAGGCGAACAGCGCTTTCAGCTCTTTGCCTGCGATGGTGAAAATCATGGCGAGGTCTCTTCCTTCCGCGTGAGCTGCACGAACACGTCTTCAAGGCTCGACTGCGCCGGACTCAACTGATACAGGCCCCATGATTTTTCGACCGCGCGCCGCACCAGGTTCTCGGTCGGATCGGCATTATCGGCAAAACTGACGCGGTACAGATTGCCGCCGTCCGGTTCGACGCTCGCGATACCGCTGATTGCCGCGATTTCACCCACCGCCGGCGGGCGCTTGAGTCCCACCAGCACCATGCGGCCGCCGTGAAACTGCTTGAGTCCGGCAATGGTGTCGCTGAACACCGTGGCTCCATGATGCAGGATCTGCACGCGGTCGCATACCGTTTCGACCTCGGGCAGGATGTGCGTCGACAGGATAACGCTGTAGTTGGCGCCGAGTTCGCGGATCAGGTTGCGGATTTCGCGGATCTGGTTGGGATCGAGGCCAACGGTCGGCTCGTCGAGAATCACGACATCGGGATGGTGCACGACCGCCTGCGCGATGCCGACGCGCTGCTGATAGCCTTTTGACAGCGTCCCGATCAGTTTTTGCGCAACGTCGCCGAGCCCGCACCGTGCGAGCGCGTTGCCGACGGCCGCGCTGCGCGCCGATTTGGCAACGCGGTGCAGCCGCGCCGCGAGATCGACATATTCCCTGACCGTGAGCTCGCGATACAGCGGCGGATGTTCCGGCAGGTAGCCGATGCGCGCTTTCGCTGCGGTCGGCCGCTCGAACAGGTCGATACCGCAGATGCTGATCGCGCCGCTCGATGCCGCGAGATTGCCGGTCAGCATCTGCATGGTGGTGGTTTTGCCGGCGCCATTCGGCCCGAGGAAACCGAGGATTTCGCCGCGTTTCAACTCGAGGTTGATGCCGCTGACCGCGGTGTGGCCGCCGAATTTGCGCGAAAGCCCTTGGGCGGAAACGGTAATCTCAGTGGACTTATCGGTCATTATTGTCGCCAGCGCACCAGCCGCTGCACGCGGATGGCTTGTGGTGGGCGCTAAATATACCTAATATGTGACGGTTTATGAAGAACTTGCGGGATATTATCCGCTCTAACAGATGTTCCAGCGACTCTCTCATAGTCCCTTAATTCCAGCGATGAAAGTTTTCAAGCTTGCCGCGTGGGCGCCGATTTTGGCGCTCGCCGCCTGTGCCCAGCAGCCGCTGCAGCCCGGTGATGAGCAATCCGAGCAGCCTGCCGCTCAAGCGTCGGGGTTGAAGCCGCGCGTCGTGGTGCGGCCGACGGCGAAGCCGCCGGTGCTGCCGAACCAGGAATTAAGCCAGCCGATATTGTTCAAAATGCTGCTCGCCGAAATCGCGTTGCAGCGCGGCCAGAACAATGTCGCGGTCCAGTCGTATCTGGAATTGACGCGCGAGACCAAGGATCCGCGCATCGCGCAACGCGCGACCGCGATCGCGTATGAAACGCGCTTTTTCGGCGTTGCGCTCGAAACCGCGGGCATCTGGCTTGCGGCCGACCCGGAATCGGTGCAGGCGCGCCAGGTGCTGGCGGCGCTGCTCGTCAACCAGTCGCGGCTCGCCGATGCGCAGCCGCACCTCGAGAAATCGCTCGCCGCCGACAAGGAAAACATCGGCCATAATTTTCTGCAGCTGAATACTCTGCTCGCCCGTCATCCCGACAAAGCGGCGGTGCTGCAACTGACGCAGAATCTCGCCAAGCCGTATCCGACGCTGCCGGAAGCGCATTACAGCATTGCGCAGGCGGCGTGGGCCGCCGGCCAGGGCCCGCTCGCGCTCGCTGAAATCCGGGAAGCGCTCAGACTGCGTCCGGAGTGGGAACAGGCGGCGCTGTTCCAGGGCCAGCTGCTGCAGCGCACCTCGAATGCCGACGCGCTCGCCTACTATCGGGGCTACTTGCAGAGCTATCCGCGCGCGATGGATGTGCGTCTCAACTACGCGCGGCTGCTGGTGACCGACAAGCAATATCCGGAGGCGCGCACCGAGTTTCAGGCGCTGCTGAGGGAGTTCCCGAACAATCCCGACGTGACGATGGCGGTCGGCTTGCTGTCGCTGCAGTTGAACGATTACGATGCCGCCGAAACGCAATTGCTGCACGCGCTCGATACCAACTACAAGGACCCCGACGCGGTGCGTTTCTACCTCGGGCAGACCAATGAAGAGCGCAAGCGTTTCGACGAGGCGCTGCGCTGGTACGGCAGCATCAATGGCGGCGAGCAGTATGTGCCGGCACGCTCGCGCTACGCGTCGATACTCGCCAAGCAGGGCAAGCTCGCGGACGCGCGCAAGTACCTGCAGGATGCGGCGCGCAACGCGCAGGAGCGCATGCAGCTTACCCAGGCAGAAGCGCAGTTGCTGCGCGACGCGAACGAATACCAAGCCGCGTTCGACGTGCTCAGCCAGGCGCTGGAGAAAAATCCGGATTCGCCAGAGCTGCTGTATGACGAGGCGATGGCGGCTGAAAAAATCGACCGTATCGACGTGCTCGAATCCAATCTGCGCAAGGTGATCCAGCTCAAGCCCGACTACGCGCACGCCTATAATGCGCTAGGCTATACGTTTGCCGACCGCAACACGCGGCTGCCGGAAGCCTACACGCTGATCGAGCAGGCGCTGAAGCTCGCGCCCGATGACCCGTTCATCATGGACAGCATGGGTTGGGTGCTCTATCGCATGAGCCAGAACGATGCCTCCATCACTTTTCTGAAGCGGGCACTCGAGCTGCGGCCGGACGCCGAAATCGCGGCCCATCTCGGCGAAGTGCTGTGGGCGGCCGGCAGGCACGACGAAGCGCGCAAGATCTGGACCAGCGCGTTGAAGGACAATCCCGCCAACGAGGTGTTGCTGGCGACGGTCAAGAAATTTTCTCCCTGACCGGCGCCCGGCTGCCGGTGGGGTCGACAATGAGTCCCCGGTTGCGGTTTTGCGCGACGCTGTGGGCCGCGCTGCTCGCTGCCTGCGCGTCGACGGCAACGCTTGCGCCGGCACCCGCGTTCGAGCTCGCCGGCCGCATCGTGGTGCGCTATCAGGACCGCGGTTTCACGAGCGCGCTGCGCTGGAAGCGGAATTCAGGCGGCGATGAAATCTGGCTCACCGCGCCGCTCGGTCAGACCATCGCCTATCTGCAGGCCGATGGCGGCGTCGCGACGCTCACCGGCGCCGACCAGCGCCAATACCGCGCGGGCTCGATCGAGAGCCTGACCAAAAGCGCGTTAGGCTGGCGGTTTCCGGTCGCCGGCATGCGCTACTGGGTGCTCGGCCTGCCGGCGCCGGGCATGTCGCTCGGCGTGATCGAGCGCGATGAGGCGAACCGCGTTACGCGGCTCGAGCAGAACGACTGGCAGATCGCGTTTCATTATGCCGGGCCCGGCGCGACGCGCCCCTCGCGCCTCGAACTTGCGGGCGCCGAGGCCGAAATCCGGCTCGTGATCGACGGCCTGACGACTGCGCAGCCATGAGCGGCGGTATGACTTATCCGGCGCCGGCCAAGCTCAACCTGATGTTGCGCGTGACCGGCCGGCGCGCCGACGGCTACCACCTGCTGCAGACGGTATTCCGCTTCATCGATATCGGCGACGCGCTGCGCATCGCGGCGCGCGAGGACGGCGTGATCGCGCGCGTGAACGACGTGGCCGGCGTCAGTGCCGACGAGGACCTTACGCTGCGTGCGGCAAGGCTGCTGCAGCAGAGAAGCGGAACGCGGCCCGGCGCCGACATCGCGCTCGACAAGCGGCTTCCGCTCGGCGGGGGCTTGGGCGGCGGCAGCTCGGATGCAGCGACCACCCTGATCGCGTTGAACCGCCTGTGGGGCGTGAATTGGCCGCGCGCACGGCTGCAGGAACTGGCGTTGGAGTTGGGTGCGGATGTGCCGGTATTCGTGTTCGGCGAGTCGGCGGAAGGCCGCGGGGTGGGGGAGCGCTTGCGCCCGCTCGAGCTGCCGCCGGCCTGGTATCTGGTGCTGGTTCCGCCGGTCAGGGTGTCCACGGCCCGGATTTTCCAAGATCCGGATTTGATTAGGGATTCGAATCCGATTAAAATACCGCCCTTTTCGGTTGGGTCGGGTCGAAACGACCTCGAACCGGTGGTGTGCCGGCATTACCCCGAAGTTGCGCGGCATCTCGCGTGGCTCAGGCAATTCGGCATTGCGCTGATGACGGGATCCGGCGCATGCGTGTTTGCCGAATTCAGCACCGAAGCTGATGCGCGCGCGGTGTTGAAGCGGCTGCCGCCGCCGATGCGCGGCATTGTTGCCCGGGGTCTCGACCGCCATCCGTTGTGGCAGCTGGGCGTGTAAGGGCGGCGCCGGCATCGCGCGCCAGAGGTTTTGCTAGCGTTTGGGGAGTCGCCAAGTGGTAAGGCACCGGATTTTGATTCCGGCATTCGTAGGTTCGATCCCTACCTCCCCAGCCA
>Ga0209415_10001467_pt1 | contig 45215 bp, 35 predicted proteins | sample PeaSoiSIISIP2007_FD_187696 | JGI IMG/M metagenome (GOLD analysis project Ga0209415, IMG submission 187696) | Peat soil microbial communities from Weissenstadt, Germany - SII-SIP-2007 (SPAdes) (version 2) | ecosystem: Environmental > Terrestrial > Soil > Wetlands > Peat | place: Germany... | reverse complement strand
CCACGAGTTGCCTTACGTGGGTCGTTTCGCCTGCGACTGGCTTCGACTTGCAACCACAGACCCGGACGCAGCCCACATCCCGATCGTACGCCGACGGGGGTCAGAAGTCCCGGAGTTGACCGATGTTGTAACGGCAATGGCGGGTCCGAGAACCCCCGGGGAGGCGATCGCGGCTGGGCGACCCCGGATTTCTCAGGTTCCGGTCTGCCACGAGCCCAGGTACTCCTCCTGGGCCGGGGTGAGCCGGTCGATGCCCACGCCCATCGTCTCGAGCTTGAGCCGGGCGATCTCGGCGTCGATGGCCCGAGGGACGTTGTAGACCCGCTTCTCGAGCGTCGACGCGTTGGCCACCACCCATTCGGCGGCCAGGGCCTGATTGGCGAAGCTCATGTCCATGACCGCCGCCGGGTGCCCCTCGGCCGCGCTCAGGTTCACCAGCCGGCCCTCGGCGATGACGAGAACACGCTTACCCCGGACCTGGAACTCCTCGACCATGGGCCGAACGTGTCGGCGGCGCCCCTCGGACAGCCGCGCCAGGGCGACGAGGTCCACCTCCACGTCGAAGTGGCCCGAATTGGCCACGATGGCACCGTCGGGCATCCGCTCGAAGTGCTCGGCCCGCAGGACGTCTCTGTTGCCGGTCACGGTGATGAAGATCTCGCCCTCGGCGGCGGCGTCCTCCATCGTCTCGACCCGGAAGCCGTCCATCACCGCTTCGAGGGCGCGCAGCGGATCGATCTCGGTCACGATGACCTGGGCACCGTGACCCCGGGCCCGCGAGGCGACGCCCTTGCCGCAGTAGCCGTAGCCGGCCACCACGACCCTCTTCCCGGCCAGGAGGACGTTGGTGGCCCTGATGACGCCGTCGAGGGTGGACTGGCCGGTGCCGTAACGGTTGTCGAACATGTGCTTCGTGTCGGCGTCGTTGACGGCGACGATGGGGAACTTGAGCGCCCCTTCGGCCTCCATGGCCCGGAGCCGGATCACCCCCGTGGTCGTCTCCTCGGTACCCGCCGTCACCTCTCCCACCTGGTCGGGACGGTTCTTGTGCAGGCGCGAGACGAGGTCGCAGCCGTCGTCCATGGTGAGCGTCGGGTGCTGGTCGAGGAGCGCGTCGATGTGGGCGTAGTACGTCTCGGCGTCCTCCCCTCTGACCGCGAAGGTGGAGATGCCCTCGTCGCGTACCAAGGAGGCGGCCACGTCGTCCTGGGTCGAGAGCGGGTTCGACGCACAGGCGATCACGAGGGCTCCCCCCGCCTTCAGGGTCCGAAGGAGGTTGGCCGTCTCGGTGGTGACGTGGAGGCAGGCGGCGGCGATGGCGCCCTCGAGGGGCCGCTCCTTGGCGAAGCGCTCTCTGATCGACTGCAACACGGGCATGTTGGAGTCGGCCCAGGCGATCCGCTGGTGACCGAGATCGGCCAGTCCCAGATCGGCGACGTCGTGCGGTGGAGTGGACGTAGGCATGGCCCGATCCTGGCACGTCATTCGCCCGCGGGCGAACCGGTTCCCCGCTCCGGCCGTGCGGTCGGCGGGCCCGTCACCGGTGGTCAGGCCTGGCGCAAGCGGACCTTGATCTCGTCGAGGACGGGGACGGGGCCCGGGTCGATCCCCTCCTGAGCGGCCAGGTGGAGTGACACGAAGTCCCCCACGAGGACCAGATCGAGGAGCTGGGCCAGGTCCCCCTCACCACTGGCCCTGACCTCGAGGACGTCGGCCACCACCTCACGCAGGAGATCGGCCACCAGATCGAATCGCCTGACCACCTGGGGGTGCTCGGCATCGTGGCGGAGGTTCACGATCGTCATGATCTGGCGGGTGACGTCCCCGTTCTGTCCCCAACCGGCGATCTCGTTGTGGCAGAGCTCGGGATAGACGGCGGCGAAGGCCGGCGACTTGGCGTTCTCGTTCACCTGGGTCTTCCATCGCAGCGCGGCCGCCGCCCCCACCGCCTGGGCCCCGTGGACCAGGGGGATCGTCCGGCCGATGGTCCGCGCCAGTTGCTCGGCGAGGTTCCCGGGGCTCACCAGCATGTCGCGGCGTCGCCCCAGCTGCTCCACGGCGAGTTCGACCCACCGGGTGGCTCCCGGAAAGAGGCCGATCTCCTCCAGGACGATCAGGGGCGGGATGGCCATGGCGCCCAGCGCCGCCCGGGGCTGGGGGATGTCCCCCGGAACGGGGACCGCCGCAGCGCCCCACTCCCCGGCCAGCCGGGCCAGCTCCCCCCCGGCCGTCACCACCACCATGTCCGCCCCGGCACCGGCCGCCTCCCCCGCCGCCTCGACCGTCTCCTCGGTGTCACCGGAGAACGAGAGGGCGAAGACCAGGCTGCCGGGGCCGACGAAGTCGGGCAGGTCGTAGGACTTCACGACGATGATCGGGACGGGCAGGAAGGGACCGGCCACCGCCACCATGAGGTCGCCGGCGATCCCGCTGCCCCCCATCCCGAGGACCACCACCTGCTCCACGTATTCACGGTCGGGCAGGCCCGGCAGTCCCCGGGCCACCCCGACGGCGTGGGCGACCTGTTCGGGGAGGGCGGCGGCGGCCGCGAACATTCCCAGGCTGTCCAACACCCCGGCGGGCGCACCGGCGGCGGGCGTACCGGTGCTCGGGACGGTCACGGCGTGGAGCCACCTGCACCGAGGGTCGGCTCGAGCCCGTTCGCCTCGGCCTTGGCCATGAGGCGGGCGTGTTCGGCCTCGTCGACCGTCGTCGCCTCGTCCACCAGCATGACGGGGATGTCGTCGCGCACGGCGTAGCTCCGGCGGAGCCGGGGGTTGTAGAGACGGTCCTCGTCGGCGAAGTAGATCAGCGGGCCCTTGTCCTCCGGGCAGGCCAGCACCTCCAGCAACAGCTGGTCCAGGGCCATGGTTGGGCGTCCTCTCTCTCGTGTCTCGCTCGGGCGTACTCGCTCGGGCTATCTCTCGGGGGTCTTCGGGCGTTCTCAGGGCGTCGGATCCGCCGTCGGCGGGAACCGGGGTCAGGGCCCGTGGACGAGGGCCATGACCTCGTCCACGCGTCGATCGCACTCGGAAGCCGACCGGGCCTCGACATTGAGCCGGAGGAGGGGTTCGGTGTTGGACGATCGAATGTTGAACCACCAGTCGCCCTCGTCGACGGTGATCCCGTCGGTTCGGTCGATCTCGACCCCGAGTGCGGCGTAGTGCCGGGCCACGGCCTCGGCCGAGACGACCGGGTCGGCGACCTTGGTGTTGATCTCGCCGGAGTCGGCGTAGCGGCGATACGGCGCCAGCAGCTCCGACAGGGGCTCGGCCGCGCGTGAGATGACTTCGAGGACCACCATGGCGGCGATGATCCCCGAGTCGGCCCGGTAGTTGTCGCGGAAGTAGTAGTGCCCCGAGTGCTCGCCGCCGAAGACGGCACCCGTCTCGGCCATGATCTCCTTGATGAAGGAGTGCCCCACCCGCGTCCGCACGGGCGTGCCGCCGTTCTCGACGATCGTCTCGGGAACGACCTTGGAGCAGATGAGGTTGTAGAGAATGGTGGCCCCGGGGTGGGCCGCCAACATGGCCCGGGCCACCAGGGCCGTCGTCAACGAGCCGGACACGGTCTCGGCCTTCTCGTCGACCAGGAAGACCCGGTCGGCGTCACCGTCGAAGGCGAGGCCGACGTCGGCCCCGTGGTCGATGACCGCCTTCTTCAGGTCCACCAGGTTCTCCGGCTGGATGGGATCGGCCGGATGGTTGGGGAAGGTCCCGTCGAGTTCGGGGAAGAGGAAGACGACGTTGAAAGGAAGGCCGGCGAAGACCTCGGGGGCGATGAGTCCTCCCATGCCGTTGGCCGTGTCGGCCACGATACGAAGCGGACGGAGGGCGGTGACGTCGACGAACGACCGGACGTGGGTGGCGTACTCGCTCAGGACGTCCCGACGCTCGTAGCCGCCCGTCTCGTCCCCGTGGTCGACCCCGGAGGTCAGCGCCTCCTCGGCCGACTGGCGGATCTGGGTCAGACCGGTGTCCTCGCCCACCGGCTTGGCGCCGGCCAGGCAGAATTTGATCCCGTTGTAACCAGCGGGATTGTGCGACGCCGTGAACATGGCTCCAGGAGCGTCGAATCGTCCCGACGCGAAGTACATGGTGTCGGTCGACGCCAGGCCGATGTCGACAATCGTGGCCCCGGCCACCCGGGCACCGGCGATGAAGGCGGACGAGAGGGTTTCGCCTGATGCCCTCATGTCCCGGGCCACCACCAGCCGTTCGGTCCCCGCGAAGCGGGCGAACGCCCAGCCGATGGCCCGACAGGAGCGCGCGTCGAGCTGGTCGGGGACCGTGCCACGCACGTCGTACGCCTTGAAGACGGCATCGAGGGCGGTCATGGCGCCCGAGAGCCTATCCCCGTCCGCCCCCTGGTCGTCTGGGGAGGAGCCCGAGGGGTGACCAGCCGGCCACCAACCAGCGTCGTCGGATCAAGACGACCAGAACGAGGATCCCGACGATGGTCAGGACGAGACCGAGGTGGTCGGCCCCCGTCGAGCCGTAGGTCAAGGTCACGTCGTGAGAGGTCGGGTCGACGACCATCAGGTTCGGTTCGGCCCGCCACGGGCCGGTCGCCCCCGTGGCCTGCCAATTGGGGAAGTACGACACACCCACCGCCACGGGGACCCCGGTGCGGTCGACGTGGAAGCTGACCGTGTCGATCCCGACCTTCACATCGCTCACGTGCACGGCGGGCAGGGGGCGGCCCGGCGGAGGCGACGACGGTCTGGCCGTCCGGGTCCACGACGCCGGACCGCCGGCCACGAGCTGCTGGTTCCACCGCGCCGGGTCGGCGTACCACTTCTGGGCCACCGCCAGCCATGACCCCTGTCCGGCGCCCGTGCTCGTGAGGACGTCGGGTGTCCGGGTCAGTGGGGTCACCACCGACGCGTCGTGGACCTCGTAGACCTTCCACGTCGTGGCCAGGTCAGAGCCCCCGTAGGGGGTGTGCCAGGGTCCGGTGCTGGCCACGAGGGACAACGACGGATCGGCGTCCGCCTGGGCCTGGACCTCGGTCGATGAGGCCATGAAGTACTTGATGCCGAGGAGTTGGAGATGCTCGACGCCGAGCGCCACGTCGAGGGACCCGTACTGGAGCCCGGTGGTGGCGGACACGACCGCCTCCGAGGGCGCCGCCGACATCTCCGCCTGATTGAGGAAGTGGTAGGGGGTCGTCGCCGACGATTCGAACAGGACGCCCTCGATGGAGTCGATGCAGTTGTTCGTCCAGTACGGCAGGAGCATCAACGATTCGGGCGTACCGAACCGGTTGAGATCGACGTTGTACTCCCACATGGCCCGACCGCAACCGTCGCGTTGGCCGACACGCCTCATGGTCGGGATGATCCCGTCGTACAGCTCCTTCGCTCCCGGGGTGGCCTCGTAGCCGGCGTAGTTCCACTGGGCCCATGAGGCCACGCTGCTCGGTGGGAATTGATGGCGGACGACTTTGGCGACGTCGGACTCCATCCACGGGACGAGGGGGGGCAGGACGACGAGGAGGGCGGCGAGCATCGACACGATGGGAACGGTGACGGCCCCCGGCGCCCAGGGTCCGAAGCGTGGGCGTTCCCAGCTCAGGTGCTCCGGCCCCACGGCACCGACCTCGGACCGCACCCCCGGCAGGTCGACCAGCCCCGGGGGCCCGGGCGTCGGAACCATGGCCGTCGCCACGGCATCGCGCCACAGCGCCAGTCGGAGCCGACGGACCCCGACGGCGACCCCCACACCGGCCTCGGCCACCGCGAAGCCGGCCAGGAGGTAGATGCAGAGCATGTAGAAGGGAAGGAAACGGACGTTGTAGAGCGTCCACTGGGGATCGAAGCGGACGGTGAGCGCGGCGGCCGCACCGAGAACGACGAGGAGCAGCGGTGCCGACTGCCGTCTTCTGACGGCGACGACGACGGCCAGCACCATGCCCACCCCGGCCAGGACGATGGCCCACCAGTCCGCCACGGGGAACAGCGTCGAGACGTAGGTGGAGACGTTCAGCCAGCCCATGTTGGTGGCATAGGCCTGGTCGAGAGCGAACGGGACAGCCCACCACGACACGAGGAGCAGACCACCACCGACGGACGACACCATCCACCACAGCCGTCGGCGCGTCGGTCCCGCCAAGAGGAAGATGACGAGCGCGCCGGCCAGGGCGAAGAGCGCCGTCAGCAGGTGACAGAGAATGCACACGGCCAGGACGACGGCCGTCGTGGCCCGTAACCGCCCCGTCTTCATCCCCCGGACGGCCAGGCCCAAGAAGACGAGGGCGAGGGACAGTCCGAGGGAGAAGGCGTATTCCCCGGCCATCGTCGAGTAGAGGTTCCCCCCATAGATGGTGAACGACTGGTCGAACAGGAACGGCAGGGTGAAGATGGCGAGGACCGCCGGCCGGGGCCGTTCGAGCCCCGCCAGCCGCCCGAAGAGCCAGGCGGCGACGGGCAGGGTCAGCGAGCCGAGGATCGTCACCAGCTTGAAGGCGATAGTGAACGGGATGACGTACCCGGCGGCGGCGGCCATGAAGTCGGGCAGGGGGAAGTAGAGGGTGTTGAGGGCGAAGCCGTCGTAGGCCCCCGGGTCCCACCCGGTGACCCGACCGTGGGGCAAGAGGTTCGATTTCACGAACCCGGCCAGCCCCACGTGGGCGCCCGTGTCTCCGCCGGTGATCGTGCTGGTGGACAGCAGCAGGGAGGGGTGCAGCTGCCACAGGACGACGGCGATGACACCACCGATCGCCCCGAAGGTGATGATCGACGGGGCGGCCGGGCGACGCATGGTGACCCATCGTGCCCGACTCGGGGGCCCTAGTGGCGGCGCCCGCCGCTCAGCGGACCCTGCCGGTGGGGAAGGCGATGGCGAGGATGGCCACCAGATTGAACGTGGCGTGGGCGAAGATCCCCGGACCGAGCCGCTTGAATCTGTAGGCCATCACCGACAGCAGGACCCCGAAACCGGCCAGGCCGAGGAGCTCGAGGAGCTCTCCGTGGGCGAGACCGAAGACGATCCCGGTCGTCACCACGGCCAGCAGCGGACCGAGGACCCGACCGGCGCCTCGGAACAGCCGCAGGAACCCGCGCAGGACCAGACCCCGGAAGAAGAGCTCCTCGACCACGGGGACGACCAGGACGGTGAGCACGGCGATCACCGCCAGGTCGACACCGGGGAAGCCCCCGGTCAGGTGCTTGGCCGGTTGCTGCAGCTCCTGGGAGAGATTGGGATCGACGTGCTCCCAGGGGAGGTAGAGCAGGTTGACGAGAACGTACTGACCGACCAGGCCGGTACCGATTCCGATCAGAGGGTCCCACGGGCGGAAGCGCAGGCCCATGTCGGCGACGATGCTCCGTGTCCCGCGCACCGCGCTCGCCGTCACGACGGCACCGAGGAATCCGATCCACAGACCGACCAGCCCCCCCACCACCACCCACGCCGGCGGGACGGTCTGCGTCGTCAACGCCGACAGATCCGACAGGTGTCCGTTGACCGCGGCGATCGCCGTGAGGATGACGAGGCTCAGGACCTGACCGGCGATGAATCCCCCCGCCGCCAGCATGAGCCAGACGGCGGAGTCCCCGATGGTCGACGGCGGCGCTCCTCCGTCGTCCGGTCCGACGGCGGCCCCACCGGCCCATGCGTCACCGGCGGACGCCTCCGCCGGCGATCCCGACCCGGTCCGGGCATCGCGGGCCGGCGACGACGGGTCACTCGAGAGCACCGACGGTGGTGGCACGTCCGCCGCTCGGGCACTCTCCGAGCCGGCTGAGCCCTTCGCCATCGGAGCCAGGTTAGCGAGCACGCCGCTCGGTCACGCTCCGCGTCTGTGCATATCCAGCGGCCCCAGGCGCCTACCATGGAGCAATGAGCCCGTCGCTCCCCGATCGACGTTCCGGGCGTCCCCCCGTGCCTGGGGGCGCGGGCGGTCCCGCCTCGGGGGGAACCCCGTCCTCGGGCGATCAGAGCTGGCGGTGGGTCTTCGGCCTCCTGATCGTGGCCGTCGTCGCCGTCCTCTTCCTACCCCCGCTGCTCCAGCACAAGGTGGTCAGGAACCTTTCCTACAAGGACTTCCTCCACGACGTGAGCGGCCTCCAGATCCAATCGGCCCAGATCAACAACGCCACCGGCGTGATCACCGGAAACTTCAAGTCCAGCGTCAACGGCGGGGTCGGCTACACGGTCAACGGGGGGACGCCTCCACCCCCGTCCGACGTCTCCCTGATGAAGAAGGACGTCCCCAACTTCACCTACAACACGCCCACGGTGGGATTCCTCGGCCAGTGGCTCCCCACCATCATCATCCTCGTCCTCTTCGTCGGCGTCTTCTTCTGGATATCGCGTCGCGCCCAGGGCCAGATGAGCGGAATCATGTCCATCGGTCGTTCCCGGGCCAGGCTCTACACCACGGAACGACCACGGACCACCTTCGCCGACGTGGCCGGGTACCAGGGCGTCAAGATCGAGATCTCCGAGGTCGTCGACTTCTTGAAGTCCCCGCACCGCTTCCGGGACATCGGGGCCAAGATCCCCAAGGGGATCCTTCTCGTCGGTCCTCCGGGCACGGGCAAGACCCTCCTCGCCCGAGCAGTGGCCGGTGAGGCGGGCGTGCCCTTCCTGTCGGTGAGCGGGTCCGACTTCATGGAGATGTTCGTCGGTGTGGGCGCCAGCCGTGTCCGGGACCTGTTCCAGACGGCTCGGAAGCAGGCGCCGGCCATCATCTTCGTGGACGAGATCGACTCGATCGGCCGCAAGCGCGGAGCCGGGCTCGGCGGTGGGCACGACGAGCGTGAGCAGACCCTGAACCAGATGCTGAACGAGATGGACGGTTTCGATCCGGCCGAGGGCGTCGTCATCATCGCCGCCACCAACCGGCCGGACATCCTCGATCCCGCCCTCCTGCGCCCGGGCCGTTTCGACCGCCAGATCGTGGTCCCGCTCCCCGACCTCGAGGAGCGCCTGCCGATCCTGAAGGTCCACTGCAAGGACAAGCGGATCGGACAGGACGTCGATCTCGAGCTCGTGGCCCGGGGAACACCGGGGATGAGTGGTGCCGACCTGGCCAACCTGGTGAACGAAGCTGCCCTCCACGCCGTGAGGCGCGGATCGCACCAGGTCGACATGCGCGACTTCGAAGCCGCCCGTGACCGGGTCCTCATGGGGCAGCGCCGCGAGAGCCTCGTCCTCTCCGAGCTCGAGAAGGAGCGTGTCGCCTTCCACGAGGGAGGTCACGCCGTCTTGGCCTACGTCCTCGAGCACGCCGACCCGGTCCACAAGGTGACGATCCTTCCCACCGGGATGGCCCTCGGCGTCACCCAGCAACTCCCCATCGAAGAGCGCCACATCTACCCGCGCGAAGTGATCGAGGACTCCCTCGCCGTCAGGATGGGGGGGCGGGCAGCCGAGTTGCTCGTCTACGGCGATCTCTCCACCGGGGCGAGCAACGACCTCGTCGGCAACACCGAACTGGCGCGGAAGATGGTGCGTGAGTGGGGCATGAGCGAGGAACTCGGGCCCATGGCCTGGGGCTCCCAGGGGATGGTCTTCCTGGGCGAAGACCTCATGCACACGAGGGACTATTCCGAGGACACGGCCCGGGTCGTCGATGCCGAGGTGTCGCGCATCCTGCGCCGGCAGGAGGAAAGGGCCGTGGAGCTCCTGAGCCGTCACCGCGGTGGGCTCGACGCCGTGGCCCGGGGCCTCCTCGAACGCGAGACCCTCGACGGCGAAGAGGTCGGACGTTTGGTCGACACCGCGTACGGGGGACCGGTCCACGAAGCCGGGGCCACCGTCGTGCCCCACTTCGCCCCTTCGGATCCCGCGCCGCCACCCCCGCCCGCACCGGCGGCCACGCCGGCGGCCACCGAACCGGCAGGTGGCAACGGCGGGAACGGCGGGAATGGCGGGAATGGCGGTTTCGTCGCACCGGCGCCGGCCGCCGAACCGACGGGCTCGCCTGCCGGGTCGGCGGCGGACTGAGCGGAGTCAGGGAAGGGCCAAGGCGGGACTCACCACGACGCCGGGGCTGCCCACGGGCATGGCGTCGGCCTCGACGGCCACGGGACCGCTGGCGACGAGCTCCGAGGGCACTGTTCCGAGCGCCAATCCGGGGCCCGCGCCGATGATGAGCGGGGCACCGGGTCGGATGCGCCGAGATCCGAATCCGGGCACGGGCACGAGTCCGGCCTGAGAGAGCACCGACAGCCTGACCGTGACGGGCGCCGGATTCAGATCGACCACGGCGAACGCCGACACCCCCGTCGACGGCGGGTACTCCGAGGGCAGCAGCCACCGGACGGCACCACCCGCCACTCCGGCCACGTCACCCGTCTCCGGTGCCGGCGCACCGGCGGGCGATGACACGTGCCGGTCGACGACGATCCCCACCCCCCCGCCGGCGACGAACGTCACCGCGAACGGGGTGTCGCCCGGGATGCGCGTCAATTGCCGGGTGTCGAGGGTGGAGACCGACCCGGCGGGGACACGCATGACGAGAGGCTCCGCCGCACCCTGCTGCAACCCGATCTTCACCGTCACACGCGCTGTCGCGGTGGAGGGATTGAACACGTGGAAGACGGTGCCCCCGGTGGCGACGTCGGTGTTCTGGGCAAAGGACCACGTCGTCGACGGCGTCGTCGCCCCCAGGACGTCCGACGGGCCACCGCTTCCGGCCGGGCCGGCCGACTCGAGCTCGGCGGCCACCACCTGTCCCGAGAGAGCCGTCACCGCGGTCGCCAGGTCCGGGTCGTTCTGGACATGGTCACCCACGTTCTCGACCACCATCGAGTCCCCGGGGACGTCGATCCCCTGATAGGCGGGTGGGGCCACCAGACCGGTGGACGAGACGAACGAGACGTCGACGACGGCGACGGTTCCGGTCGGGTTGAACAGAGACAGAGACAGCGTGTCGCCCTGGACGGTCGAGGCGTCGGCGAAGTACCAGTGACTCGCCGTCGTCGACGCGCAGGGCGCGGCGCTGAAGCCCAAGGGCCCGGAGACGACCTCGGTCACCCCCACCCCACCGCCGCGCAGCACCACCGTCGACGCCACCGAGCCGCCGGTGATCCCGGGGGCCGGGGCCACGGCGATCTCGGTGCGGGCGGGGACGGTGACCGGCGTCGGGGTGGGAGCGCCCACGGAGGAGACCGTGGTGACCATCCCCGTCACGGTCCAGCGGGTGGGATTGGTGAGGAGCATGACGGGTTGGGCGTCTCCGCCGGCCCCGGTGGCACCGGCGCAGAACCAGGCCGAGGTCTCGGCCCCGGCCGTCGGCACCCTCGTCGGCGACCCCGACGAGGACAGACCCCCGGCCCCCGGACCCCCCACCGCACCGCCGTCATTGCCGCCCCCGGCCACGGCGATCCCCACGAGGACGGCGAGGACCCCCACGACGAGCACGGCACGGCGCACGGCGTCGGTCACGTCGGCACCGCTCCGGTGACGACGCCGGCATCATCTGTGGCGGTGCCGGAGACGGCACCGGCGTCGCCCGCTGTCGGGCCGGGGACCGGCTCCGGCTCCGGCGCCGCGGCCGGCCGCGGACGCCCCCCGTGCCGTCGCCGGACCCGGCTCCACACCCGCGACAACGACCGCCGCCTCCCGACAAGGAGACAGCCCACGGCCACCCACAGGACGACCTCGACCGCCACCTCGAGCCCGTGGACCCATGATCCCCGGAACCGGACGGTCACGGTCCCGGGGTGGGCGACGTCGAACGAGGCGGCGTAGCCAAAGATCCTCTCTGAACGTTGGACGCGACCTCCCCGCTCCACCATCTCCCACGAGCGGGAGGGTGCCACCGCGACCAACACCGTCCCTGCCGGCACCCGGCCGGTCGCCTTCGTCGCCCCTGGCGGCGCGCCGAGAATCGGCCGCCAACCGGTCAGAGCCGAGTCGGTTCCGACCGGCGAGACCGTCGGGGTCGGCTCCTGTCCGCGCACGAGGACGGCCCGCTCGGGCAGGGCGGCGTCGTCGACGAAGACCTCGAAACCCCCCTGACCGATGATCTGACGCAGGTCGAGCTGCGCCAGCAGCGCCGCGTCGAGATCGGCCGGCGGTCCGAACCCGAGAGGGGACTGGAATCCCGGGATCGACGGGGCCAGGTTGTCCACCACGACGACATAGCGGATCCCATAGGGGGCCAGGATCCGACCCAGGTCGACCGTGGACCCCCGGCGGGCCCGACCCACACCCGCACCGATGGCGGCGGCCGCCCCCGGGGAGGATCCCGGCCACATCTCGGTGGCGTCCCCCAGCCCGTTCTCGCTGATCGAATAGGCGAGCCCCGGGGCCAGCTGCCACCCGCCACCGGGGAGCACGCGGGGATCGCCCAGCCAGAGAACCCGGAAATCGCCGGCCCGGGAGTGCGTCGACATCCACGACGTGGCCTCGCCGTAGCCGCTGAGCGGCAGGTCCCATCGTCCGTTGGAACTGGCGAACAGAACGGGGAGGACAGCGATGGCGGCGGCCACGGCCGCCATGACCGTCGCCACCTGTCGCCACCCGAACCGGTACCCGGGGAGATCGGACTCGAAGGACACGACCCCGAGCCCGACCCCGAGGGCGACGGCGACGGCGGCCGGCGCCAGGAGGACCTGAGGTGACGGGGTCACCGGACCCAACCAGTCATGTCCGGCGGCCCAGGCCATGACCCAGGCCACGAGGGCCATGACCCACGCCCGACCGGCCCAAGCCAAACGCCACCGCGATCCGATGACCAGAGGAAGACCGGCCGAGGCGAGGAACGCCCACGACAGCGGCGAGTCCCCGATGGGTCCGAGCGAGAAACGAAGGATCGCCCCCCATCCCGGCGCGCTGGAGGCTCCCGTGGCCAGGCCCGTGAGCGCCTGCCAGCGGTCGGGGCCCGCCAGCAACGCCGCCGACCACGGCATGAGGAGGACGACCGCCACCGCCGTCGCCCCGAGAGCGGTCGCCAGGATCCTCACGGCCGAACGCCGCGCCCCGCGTCCTCCGGTCACGATCGACCCGAGCGCCAGACCCGTCGCCGTCACGAGGACGAGGAGAGCCCCGGAGGGGGCCACCGAGGTGAGCAGCGCCTCGAGCACTCCGAGACCGAGCATCTGACCGGCGAGGGTGGTCCGCCACCGCGGCCGTCGTCCGTCGTGGCCCGACGCGACCGCTCCGTCGGCGGTCACCGAGACGGGAAGATCGGGACCGACGTCGCGCAGGGCTGCGGTGGTGACGTCGGTGGTCGCCCGTTCCCCCGTCGCGCCGTCGCCGTTGGCCGAGAGAGCCGCTCCGGGCGGCGCATCATCGGCACCGAGAGGACCGAAGGGCGCGAACCTCGAGGCCCGGGCCAGGAACCCGACGACCCACGGGGAGGCGGCGTAGGCGAGGAGGGCGTCCCATCGTCCCGTTGCCAGCGCGTCGTACGGCAGGGGTAGGGCCAGGTAGACGAGCGTGGACACCAGGCGGGCGTGGCGCGATCCGACCGGACGCACGAGCCGGGCCATCCCCAGGGCGCCGGCGGGGACGCAACCGAGCACGACGATCTTCTGCAGGAGCCCAACCCCGCCGAAGAGGACCATCCCGGCCACCCCGAGGATTCCCGTCGCCGGACTGGTGGGATCGGTCGTCCCCACGCCCGTCGGCTGCCACCCCGACAGGAAACGGTGCAGGAGCGTCCCCGCCGACGGCATCGGGAGCAACTGCCCCACGTAGGGGAATCCCGACCCGAGGAGCTGGCGCGTCCCGAAAACCAGCACCACGACGGCGACGGCCCACGCGACGACCCGCAGCGACACGGCGTCCGCCCTGATCCGACGACGATGGGCGCTGTCGCGGGCCGCCTCACCCTCGCCCACGTCACTCTCCGCTCCCAGATGGGCAGCCTTGAGGCCCTGGTTCACCGCCCGGCGGAGGTAGGCGTTGAGCCTGGCACTGCCGTGGAGCTGGAGCCGCCTCACCTCTGCGTCGTCCAGGAGCCGATGCGCACGCACCTCGACACGCTCTGACCGGATGGCGCGACGACGGACGAAGTTCCATCGCCACGCGTGGGCCACCGCCGCGGCGCGGTCACCGTGGCCCGAGGCCCGGGCGATCCCGTACTCGGCCGACGCCAGCGCGATGAGCTGGGGCAGGACCCTCGACAGATGGAAGCGCCCGTAGGACTTGAGCACAACGTGCAGCTCGTGACGTCTCTGCAGTGACTGCAAGATGACGGCCGACGACCCCGCCGGTACCGCCACCGCCGCGTCGGCCGGCACCGAGTCGGCCGGCACCGGGTCCGGGTCGACGTGATCGGCCGGCGCGACGTCCGCCTCGACGAGGCCCGTCGGCCTGTCGTGCGTCGACCCGCAGTCGTGGCCGACAGGTAGGTCGACGAGCACGGAATCGGGGAGCGGACGCCGACCGCTGGCCAGGACCTCGAGATGCCGGACGCGCGCCTGGGGGGCGACGAGCACCCGGGCGCCGGCGATCTGCGCCCGCCAGCACAGATCGAGGTCCTCCCCCATGGCGAAGATGTCGGGGTCGAACCCGCCGAGCTCGGCGAAGAGGTCCGCCCGCACGAGGGTGCACCCACCGGGGGCGAGGAAGACGTCGCGCACGGCGTCGTGCTGACCGTGGTCGACCTCGCCCGGTTCGACCCGGTCGACCACGGCGCCACCCTTGTCGACGGCCATGCCCACGTGGAGCAGGCGCTCGGGGTCGTCCCAGGACACCAGCTTCGGGGCCACCACTCCCGCGTTCGAGCGGTAGGACTCCTCGACAAGCAGGTGGACGGCGTCCGGGGCAGGGGCGACGTCGTCGTGACAGAAGAGGAAGTAGGACGCTCCCTCGACCATGGTCAGGGCCTCGTTGGCGCTCGCACCGAAGCCGCGGTTCACCCCGAGCAGGCGCACGAACGCCCCAGGAAGCTCAGCAGCCACAACGGCGGTGGGGTCCTCCGCACTCCCGGCGTCGAGGACCAGCACGGACAGCTCGGGGTACTCCTGGGCGGCGAAGGCGCGCAGGGTCTCGGCGAACCAGGGTCCCGGATCACACGTGACGATCACGGCGACCACGGGAGGAGCCAGCGTCTCCATCAGGGGCCTGAGGCTACCTTCGCCCACCGTCACCACCCGGGGGCCCAGCGGCGAAGTGCTTGCCATTGTTAGCACTTTCCGCTACACTTGCTAGCAGGCCCGGTGGGCAGAGTCCCACCGGAACGCCCAGAGAATTCCCCCAAAGAAAGGACATCCGATGCCCGAGATCAAGGACATCACCCAGGAGATCACCAAGGCCGTCCGAGACGCCGCGTATGTCGTTGTCGGCCTCGGCGTGCTCGGTGTCCAGCGCGCCCAGGTTCGCCGGCACGAGCTCGTGAAGCGTCTGGCCGAGCCCCGCACCCAGTTCGAAGACCGTCTCGTCGATGCCCGCGGCGAGATCACCAAGCGGGTCAAGGACGTCGACACCGTCGTCGAGCAGGTCATCGGCCGGCTCGAGGCCACCCTCGAACCCATCGAGGGCCGGCTTCCGACCCAGGCCCGCGATCTGGTCAAGCAGGCACACGACCAGGCACGGGAGGCCCGCCAGCAACTGCGGACCCTCCTTCACAACGTCGCCGCCTGACGGTCCCCCCGAAGGCGCCGCCTCCCCGATCCCCCGGTTCGCGGCGCCTCGACGTACACCCGAATCCCCCGCCCTCACCGGCGGGGGATTCGGCGTTTCACGCACTCACTCCCGCGGACACTCACTCCCGCGGACATTCACTCCCGCGGACATTCACTTCCGCAGAGTCTCACTCCCGCCGTGTCTGACTCCCCCGCTTCTTCACCTCGGGCGGGTCTGTCCGGCCCGGGTCCTCAGGCCACCGGCTCGCGCCACTGCTCGAGGACGTCGCGCAGGGTGGTGTCGAGGTCGAGTTCGGGCTCCCACCCGGTGGCGTCGTGGATCTTGGAGGGATCACCCCGGACGACGGGAACGTCGACCGGGCGCATGAGCTCGCTGTCGGGGACGAGTTCCAAGGTGGTGTCGGCCAGGTCCAGTAACCGGTCCGCCACCTCGGAGATGGCCACGTCCCGCCCCGAGCAGACGTTGTAGACCTCTCCCGGAGTCCCGGTCGCCATGAGCAGCCGGTACGCCCGGACGATGTCGCGGACATCGGTGAGATCGCGCCGGGCTCCGAGGTTTCCGACGGCGATGGAGGTCGCTCCGGCGCGCGCCGCCTCGACGATCCGCGCCGCCAACGCGGCCACCACGAACCCCGACGACTGTCCGGGCCCCACGTGGTTGAAGGGACGGACCCTCACTACCGGCAACCCGTAGGCCAGATGGGCCTGGACACCGAGGTACTCGGCCGCCACCTTGCTCGCCGCGTAGGGCGTGACCGGAGCGAGTGGTGTCGTCTCGGTCACCGGGAGCTGATCCTCGACCACCGATCCGTAGACCTCGGCCGAACTGGTGAGGAGCACCCGTGGCGGCGCCGGACAGGCCCGGGCCGCCTCGAGGACGTGGAGGGTCCCGACCGCGTTCACCTGGAGGACATCTTCGGGGTCGACCCATGACTCCCCCACGTTGGCCCGCGCCGCCAGGTGGTAGACGGCATCGGGTGACGCGGCGACGAAGGCGTCGCGCACGGCCTCAGCGTCGGTGATGTCCACCTCGCGATCGATGCCGACCACCTCGTCGCCCTGGTCCCGCAGGTACGCGGTCAGCCACGACCCCACGAAACCGTTGGCCCCGGTGACGAGCGCGCGCACGCGTCGCACCTTACCGGTCGACGCCGTCGGCGCCCGGTCCCGGACCATCGGGCGCACGGGACGCCCACTGGTAGGCCTCCAGATGGTCGTCGGCGCAGCGGTCCCACGTGTAGCGTGCCGCCAGCTCGATACCGCGACGGCGACGGTCCTCGACCTCGGGACCACCGGAGAGCTGGGCGACGAGCGCATCGGCCAGGGCGTCCACCGATCCCGGGGGGACGAGGACCGCGGTGTCACCGCTGACCTCGGCCATGGACGTGCCCGCCGTGGTCACGAGAGGTGTCCCGCACGCCAACGCTTCGAGAGCCGGGAGCCCGAATCCCTCCTCCAGGGACGGATAGGCGGCGACGGCGGCGCCGCGCAGGAGTGCGGGCACCGCCCTGTCGGCCACGTAGCCCGAACGGATCACCCGACCGGCGTGCCGGGCCGACGCGATGGCCCTCTCGATGTCGGGCCGCCCCCATCCGGAGCCACCGACGAGAACGAGCGACAGCTCGGGGTCGGAGTCCGCTATCCGGTCGAAGGCGGCGACAAGGTCCGGCACCGCTTTGCGGGGTTCCATGGTCCCGACGAACACGATGTAGGGCCGCCGGACCCCGAGCCGGTCGAGTACCTCGTCGTCGGCACCCGGTGCCTCCTCGTGGGGATTGAAGTGGGCGTGGTCCACGCCGTGGGGGATGACGAAGACCCGTCCCGTCGGATGACAGCACCGCTGCAGCCGCTCGGCGGTCGTGGCGCTCACGCAGACGAGGGCGGCGGCGCGACGGGACGCCACGGTGATGGCGCGCCCGAACACCTTCACCTTGCTGCGCTCGTGCCACTCGGGATGTTCGAGGAACGTGAGATCGTGGATCGTCACCACCACGGGCAGACGGGACCTCTCCGGCATCGTGTAGTGCGGGCCGTGGTGGAGATCCGCATCCGTCTTCTTCAAGAGCCCGGGGAGACGGATCTGCTCCCACGCCAGCCGAGCGGGCCGGGCTCTCGGAACGACGGCGCGCACCGACGGCACCACGCCGAGTTCGACGCGCCCCGGGAGACGGAGCTCGGCGCGCGTGATCGCCGTCCACCGAGCGGCGTCTCCCCGGCGACACCACAGACGGAGGGCGACGTCGTCACGACGGGCCAGGGCCTCGGCCAGGTGGATGGTGTAGCGCCCCGCCCCCACGGGATTGTCGGGGACACCACTGACGTCGAGGGAGAGCCGGACGGTCTCGGTCACGCCAGGGACTCCCACAGCGCCACGTGGGCGCGCGCCGACGCCCTCCACGTCATCTCTTGCGTCCGCTCGAGTCCGCCATCCACCAGGGCGGCGCGCCGCGTCTCGTCGGTCGCCGCCGCCACGAGGCCGGACGCGATGTCGTCCACCTGCGCGGGATCGACGACCAGTCCGGCGCCACCCAGACTGGGCATCGGGCTGGCCACGACGGGGACCCCCTGGCGCATCGCCTCCACCGGAGGAAAACCGAACCCTTCGGTCAGAGGCACGTAGGCGAGCAGACGGGCGCGGCCGTAGAGACCGGCCAGGGTGGCGTCGTCGACGGGGCCCGTGGGGACGACACCGGCGACGTGGCCCTCGGCTCCCGCCAACGGGCTCCGGCCCCACCCGCCGGGACCCACCACGACGAGGGGCCACGGCCCGGGCAGACCGGGCCGGGCCCGGCCGTAGGCCTCGATGAGACGGGCCAGGTTCTTACGGGGCTCGAGGGTTCCCACCGACAGGAGGAAGTCTCCCTCCACCCCGAGTCCTTCGAGGAGGGCCGCCGCCGACGTCCGGTCGGGTGCCGGGAGATGATCCGATCCGTGGGGGATGACGACGATGGAGGCCGGGTCGGCACCGGCGTCGACCACGTCACGCGCCGCCGGATCGGACGGCACGACCAGCCGCACCGCGCGCCGCCGGGCCCGGTCGAAGGCGGCCCGGTGCCACCGCCGGCCCCGCCCCGGGAAGGTCTCGGGGACGGTCCGCCAGGCCATGTCGTGGACGGTGACGACGAGCGGTGCGTGCCGGGCCGGCGGAGAGGCCAGGGAGAGGGCGTGGATGACGTCGACGTCGCCGGGGACGTCGGTCATTGCCCGGTCCCACGCCCGGGTGAGGGCCGGACCGGGCAGACGCGAGGTGGTCAGCTCCCATCCGAAGGCGGCGAGGGGGTCGTCGCCCGGTGGTGGCCGACTGGCGTGGAGGACCACGTCCGGGAGGCGGTCACCGGCCTCGGCCATGTCGGCCAGGCCCTGGAGCAGACCGGTGACGTACCGACCCACACCTCCCGGCACGGACCGGCGCAGCTGCTCGACCACGAGGACGACCCGGAGCGACCGTCGGGCCGCTCCCGACCGCGCCACGGCACCGGCGGTGTCGTCCGGCGTCGTCATGTCCCCTCGCTCATCGTCCACGCCATCGCGCCGCGGCGGTGTAGAGGTCGACGAGACCGTCACCGCACGATTCCCACGTGAACTGCTCGGCGCGCCCGTGACCCCGTTTGACCAGTCCGTCACGGACCCCCTCGTCGTCGAGGACCTCCGCCAGGGCGGCGGCGAGAGCGTCGACGTCGCCGGGCGGCACGAGGAGCGCACCGTCACCGGCCACCTCGGGGACGGCACCCACCGCCGTCGCCACCACGGGGACACCGACGTCCATGGCCTCGAGGGGAGGGAAGCCGAACCCCTCGTACACCGACGGGTAGGCGAGGACGGCGGCATCGGCGAGGACGCGCCGACGGGTGTCGTCGTCGACATAGCCGAGACGGACGATCCGGTCGGTCCACGGTGACGCCGTCACGGCGCGCTCGAGGGCGTCGTCACCCCATCCCGGCGCACCGACGAGGACGAGCGCCACGTCGCGCTGGTCAGCGGCGAGTCGGTCGAAGGCGCGGACGAGTCCGGGGAGATCCTTGCGCGGTTCCACGGTGCCGAGGGCCAGGACGTAGCGACCCGTTCCCTCCGGCAGACGAAGGGTCACCGGCGGCGGTGTGCCCGGTGAGGCGGTCGCCACGGGGTCGTCGTCGTGCCCCGGTATCCCGTGGTACACGACCCGGACGCGCCCGGGGTCGGCCCCGAACGCGGCCACGACCTCGTCGGCGACGAACTGCGACGGTGTGTGGACCCAGGCCCCCTCGGCGACGGCACGCCGGACGATGGTCGGGAACGTCCGCGTCGACTGGTCGCACATCGCCGGAAAGTGGACGGCCGTCAGGTCGTGGACGGTCACCACCCGTGCCGCGCGCCGCGTCGGGGGCACGACGAAGTTCGTCCCGTGGACGACGTCTTGCGGTCCGGTGAACCACTCGAGGGGAGGAACCGACAGCCGGCTCCAGATCCGGTGGAGAGGGCGCGCCGGCATGGGTCGGTCCACCACCCGCACACCGTTCGGGACCAGTGGTCCCAAGAGGCGACGACGTCGCCACGTCACCGCGAAGGCGGAGACGTCGAGCTCGGGGTGGGTCCCGAGGGCGGTGAGAGCGCCGTGACAGAACATCCCGACGCCCGACCGGGTCCCGAGCAGAGGCGTGGCGTCCACGGCCACCGTGAGCCGGTCGCGCCCCGACGGATCACCCAACGGCACCCGGGGAGCCTTGCACACCGGCGCTCAGGCATCGGACCCGTGAGGGACCGTTAGCCTGGCTCGATGATCACCGCCCTGGCCGGAGGAGTCGGCGCGGCCCGTCTGCTGCGCGGTCTCGTGCGTGTCGTCCCCCCGGCCGAGGTCACCGCGGTGGTGAACACGGGTGACGACACCGTCCTGCACGGCCTCGTCATCTGTCCGGACCTCGACACCGTGACGTACACGCTGGCGGGGATGAACGACGATATCCGGGGCTGGGGACTGGCCGGCGAGTCCTGGACGGTGATGGACACGCTCGACCGTCTCGGTGGTCAGACCTGGTTCCGACTCGGCGACCGGGATCTGGCCACCCACCTGTACCGGACCCAGCGGCTGGCCGACGGCGCCCCGCTGTCGCAGGTCACCCGGGAGATCACCGCCGCCGTCGGTGTCGGTGCCCGCCTTCTGCCGATGTCGGACGATCCCGTCCGCACCCGACTGACCCTGGCCGGAGGTCCGGAGATCTCGTTCCAGGAGTACTTCGTCGGCCGCCGGCACGCGGTGGCCGTGGAGTCGGTCCGCTTCGAGGGTGCGGACAGCTGCGTGCCCGCCCCCGGCGTGCTCGACGCCCTGGCCGAGAGCGACGTCGTCGTGATCTGCCCCTCGAACCCCGTCGTCTCGATCGGACCGCTCCTGGCCGTGCCCGGCGTCGCCGAGTCTCTGATACGGCGTCGGACGCGGGTCGTCGCCGTGTCCCCCATCGTGGCCGGCGCCGCACTGAAGGGGCCCGCCGACCGGCTCATGACCGAGCTCGGCGAGGAGCCGTCCGTGGTGGGTGTGGCCCGGATGTACGCCGAGGTGGCCGGCACCCTGGTGATCGACGAGTCCGACGCGCATCTGGCCGACGACGTCGCCGCGCTGGGGGTCCGGTGCATCGTGGCCCCCACGGTCATGCGTGACGTGGAGGACGCCGAGCGCCTGTCGTCCACGGTGCTCGACGCCGTCTCGGGACGCATCGCGTGACCGGTGGCGGCGCGCCCCGGTCGCTCACCGTCGTCCCGGTGACGGGCATGGGCGAGATCGGTCCGGGCGACGACCTCGCCCGCATCATCGCCCGCCACGGGGACATCACCGCCGGAGACGTGGTCGTCGTCACCCAGAAGATCGTCTCCAAGGCCGAGGGCCGTCTGGTCGAGGTCGACCCCGACGACCCCGCAGACCGCGTCCGGCTGGTGGAGAAGGAGGCGGTCCGGGTGCTCCGTCGTCGCGGCGACCTCCTCATCACCGAGACCCGTCACGGCTTCGTCTGTGCCAACTCCGGCGTGGACTTCTCCAACGTCGCGTCCGGGTGGGCCGCCCTGCTCCCCGAGGACCCCGACCGGTCGGCCCGACGGATCCGCGACGGCCTGCGGGCCGAGACCGGGGTCGAGGTCGGCGTCATCGTGTCCGACACGTTCGGGCGCACCTGGCGCCAGGGAGTCACTGATATCGCCATCGGCTGCGCCGGGGTGGCCGGCGTCGTCGACCTCCGGGGAACCACCGACGCACTCGGCCGGGAGCTTCAGGCCACCGAGGTGTGCGTGGCCGACGAGATCGCATCGGCCGCCGAGCTGGTGATGGGAAAGGCGTCGGGGATTCCGGTGGCCGTGGTGCGGGGCCTGGACCCGCAGTGGCTCCGACGCGGCTCGGTGGCCGACGAGATCATCCGCCCCGCGGCCGAGGACCTCTTCCGCTGAACCGTCGTCCGCCGCGCCCCGGTCCGGTCGTCCGCGGAGGCTCGGTCAGCCGTCGGCGCGCCGGCGCACGTGGTCGAGGACGGACCGCACCCCGCTCGAGAGGTCGGTCCACGCCGCCCACCCCAGGTGGATCCCCGCCCGCTCCGGGTCCAGGGCGCTGCGTTGGAGCTCACCGGGCCGGGCCGGGGCATAGATCGGCGGGACCGCCGTCCCCGCCACCTCCGACATCACGCCGGCGAGGTCGTTGACCGAGAGCTCGCGACCCGTCCCCACGTTGAGCACGAGGCCGCCGCCGCGGGTGGCCCCGCGGACGAAGGCGTCGACCACGTCGTCCACGAAGATGAAATCGCGCGTCTGCTCCCCGTCTCCGAAGATGGTCACCGGCTCGCCGCGCAGGATCCGGTCGGCGAAGATCGCCACCACACCGGCCTCGCCGTGGGGGTCCTGGCGCGGTCCGTACACGTTGGCCAGGGCCAGGGCGCAGAATTCGACGGCGTGAAGCTCGCGGTACGCCACCAGGTAGTCGATGGCCGACTTCTTGGAGACGCCGTAGGGCGAGAGGGGCCGGTGGGGGTGGGACTCGCGCACGGGGAGGTCGGCCACGTCGGGCTCGCCGTAGAGGGTGCCGCCGCTGGCGGCGAAGACTACCCGGGCCGAGTCCAGGGCGCGCGCGCCTTCGAGCACCCGCAGGGTTCCCAGGATGTTCACGTCGGCGTCGAAGACCGGGCGTGCCACCGACACCCGCACGTCGGCCTGGGCGGCCAGATGGAAGATGACCTCCGGGCGCCGCCGCTCGATCATCTCGACCAGCGCGGACGACCTGACGTCGAGCTGGTGGAACGTCAACTCGTGCGCCTGGCCGCTGCGCGCCGCGGCCAGATTGGCCAGGGACCCGCTCGACAGGTCGTCGACCACGTCCACCGCGTGGCCTTCGGCCAGCAGGCGGTCGACGAGGTTGGAGCCGATGAAGCCGGCCCCGCCGGTCACCATCACCCTCATGCCGTCACACTCATGCCGTCACACTCATGCCGTCACACTCATGCCGGGACACTCATGCCGGGACACTCATGCCGGGACCCGGGCCTCACTGAGGTGGACGCCACGACCGAGGACCTCGTCGTCGCCCACCACCGTCAGGGCCGACACGACGCAGCCCTCGGCCACGACCGCGTTGCGGCCCAGGATCGAACCGGTGACCGAGGCCCCGCCGTCCACGTGCACCCCGGGCAGGAGCACCGATCCCTCGACGAGGGCCCCCTTCCCGATGACGCTCCCGGCACCGACGACGCTCGACGTGACCGCGGCCCCGGCCTCGATCATCGCCCCGTCGCCGATGAGCGAGAACGGACGGACGTCGCCGTCGACCGTGGGCCTCCCGAGCACCCACACCCCTTCGGCCAGGAGGGAGGCCCCGGGGGAGGGGACGCCGCCGCGGGTCCCGTCGAGGAGGTCGGCGTGGGCCCGGAGATAGGCCCCGGGCGTCCCGGCGTCGAGCCAGTAGGCGTCACTGGCCACGGCGTAGACGCGGCCCCCGGCCGCCAGGTCCGGGAAGATCTCGCGCTCGATCGACACCGGACGGCCGTCGGGGATCTGGTCGAGCACCTCCGGCTCCAGGATGTAGGTGCCGGCGTTGATCAGGTTCGACGGGGCGGTCCCCGGCGGGGGCTTCTCGACGAAGGCGAGGACGCGACCGTCGCCGTCGGTCGAGACCACCCCGAAGCGCGAGGGATCGTCGACGGCGGTGAGATGGAGGGTGGCCAGCGCGTCGTGCCGACGGTGACAGTCGACCAGTGAGGTGACGTCGACGTCGGTGAGGACGTCACCGTTGACGGCCACGAAGGTCTCGTCCACCCCGGCGTGGCGCGCCGAGAAGCGGATGGCGCCCGCGGTGTCGAGCGGTTCGGGCTCCACGGCATAGGACAAGCGGACTCCGGCCACGACGCCGTCGGGATAGGCGGCGACGAAAGCGTCGGGACGGTACCCGAGCGACAGGATGGCCTCGTCCACCCCGGCGGCGGCCAGATGGACGAGCACCCGTTCGAGCAGGGGGACCTCGCAGACGGGCAGGAGCTGCTTGGGCGTGGTGTACGTCAGGGGACGGAGCCGGGTCCCCTCGCCGCCCACCAGGACGACGGCTCTCACTTGGCCTTGGTCGTGCTCGTCGTCTGGGGCGTGGTCGTCGTGGACAACGTGGGCACCGTCGTGGTGGACAACGTCGGCACCGTCGTGGTGGTCCCCGCCTGCGAGCTGGCCTGGAGCATCGCCGCGATGGCCGCGGGGGCCGGCTTGGGGAGACTGCCGCCTGTGGGGACGAAGCCCACCGTGATCAATTGGCCGTCGGCCAACTTGACGCTGGTCGGATCGGTCGTCGTGGTCGGGTTGTTGACCCCGGGGGCCTGGGAGCTGGGCCAGACCTTGATGAGGACGTGTCCCGACTTGCCCGCGTCCGGTGTCTGGCCCGGACACTTCTCGCCGTTTCGGTGTGCCGTCTCCCCGGGGATGGTGAGCGAGGTCGAGGTGAGCTTGAACTTGGGGTAGTCGGTCACGAAGCGGCTGAGGGTGGCGTTGTTGCCGGCGTCGGCCGCCCTTGTCGGCTCGATCCGGATCACCCCGTCACCGTCGGTGTGGATCCCCGGGTTCGACGCCGAATTGGAATTGACGGGCAGGTCCGGTTGGACGTTCCCGCAGACGTCGACGGCGAAGGCCGCGTACCAGTGCTGACCGACCGTGGGCTGGGGGCCGGTGACCGGATGCTGAGCCTCGTAGCGGCTGTAGACGATGGAGACGATCCCGATGAGGACGATGAGAGCAAGGCTGCCGTACCACTTGAGCGGCATCTGGCCGCGATAGCTCCGGCCGCCTCCCGTGGCGGCGGCGCGCGCCACCCATTTGCCTGAATCTCCTCGTGCCATGACCGGCCTGAAACCCTAGTCGCCCGGGCCCGCGGCCCTGTGCAGGGTGCCCAGTGCCTGCCTGGCACAGGCCACGAGGAGCCGTGCCCCGAGCACCAGGGCCACCGCGGGCAGGCCCATCCGTCGCCAGCCGTCGGTGGTCCGCGACGCGAAGTGGAAGGCGGAGCGGTGATGGGCGACGAGCATCCGGTAGGGCCGCCGGGCGGTGGAGACACCGTGCTCGTGGGTGACCACCGCGGCGGGGACGTAGGTGACCGTCCATCCGGCCCGGTGGGCCCGCCAGCAGAGGTCGACGTCCTCCAGGTACATGAAGTACGACTCGTCGAACCCGCCCAGCTCGGCGAGGGCACGGCGTCGGGCCATGAAGCAGGCGCCCGACACCCAGTCGACGGGTGACAGCGTCCCGGGGTCGAGGTCGGCCATCCGGTACCGGCGGGTGAAACGGTTACCGGGGAGGAGCACCCCGAGAAGGGCGTGACCGACGGCCACCCCGACCGAGGGGAAGCGGCGCGCCGACGGGTAGCGGGTCCCGTCGGGGTCGAGGATGCAGGGGCCGGCGATGGCCAGGGTGGGGTCGGCGGCGAACGCGGCGGTGAGGGCGGCCAGGGCACCGGGGTGCACCGAGATGTCGGGGTTGGAGACGACGACGAGGTCGGCGTCGGTGGCGGCGAGGCCCCGGTTGGCGCCGGCGCCGTACCCGAGGTTCGAACCGGTCCGGACGAGGCGGACGGTGGAATCGGAGTCGAGGGCGTCGGACGATCCGTCGCTCGACGCGTTGTCGACGACGATCACCTCGGCCGCGCCCTCGGCCTCGATCGACGCCAGGAAGGCGGCCAGTGCCTCCCCGGCGTCGTGGTTCACCACCACCACGGCCACCGCGGGGCGTAGGGCGACGGGTGCGGCGGCGGTCTCCGTCACGATGTCGCTCTGCTCGCGGGCGGGGTCGATCAGATCCGCCGGGTGAACCGGTAGCGGACGAGGGCCACGACGGCGCCGATCCCGTCGCGCCACGAGATCTTCTTTCCCTCCGAGATCTCCCGGCCGGCGTAGGAGATGGGGACCTCGTAGATCCGGTAGCCGCGCCGGAGGACCTTGGCCGTGATCTCGGGCTCGAAGTCGAAGCGCTGGGACCGGATGGTGATGCCGGCCAGGACGCGGCGGTCGAAGAGCTTGTAGCAGGTCTCCATGTCCGACAGGGTGGACCGGTAGAGGACGTTCGTGAGGAGCGTCAGGAAGCGGTTGCCCAACCAGTGCGACGGGAACATGTTCTTCCGCTCACCGGTGAACCGGCTCCCGTAGACGATCTGGGCCTTGCCCTTCAGGATCGGGTCGAGCAGGCGGGGCCAGTCGTCGGGGTCGTACTCGAGGTCGGCGTCCTGGACGAGGACGAGATCGCCGACCACCGCCTCGAGACCGGTCCGGATGGCGGCACCCTTGCCCGCGTTGGCGTCGTGGCTCACGACGCGGACGGTGGAGTCCTCCAACGCGGCCAGGACCTTGTCGGTCCCGTCGGACGAGCCGTCGTCGACGACCACGACCTCGAGAGCGAGGTCGTGGGGCAGGGCGACGGCCCGCATCCGCCGGACGACCTCGGCCACCGTGTTGCGCTCGTTGAACACGGGGACGATCACCGACAGGCGCCGGTAGACGGAGGGCTCGGTTCCCGACATGCCCACATCATGGCCGCTGCGGCCTGGCCGTCCGGTCGCCGGGGCGCCCGGACGGCCGAAAAGCCCCCGGGGCGGAGGGTCAGGAGGCCGAGAAGAAGGCAGCCGTCCGCCGGAGCCCGTCGCGGAGATCGACGACGGGCTCCCACCCGAGCACCTGGCGGGCCAGGGAGATGTCCGGACGCCTCCGGGTGGGGTCGTCGACCGGGAGGGGGGCGTGGACGATCTCCGACGACGATCCGGTCACCTCGAGAACGATCCGGGCCAGGTCGAGCATGGTGTGCTCGTCGGGATTGCCGATGTTCACGGGGCCCGTGATGGCGCTGTCGAGGAGGGCCAGGATCCCGGCCACCTCGTCGCTCACGAAGCAGAGGCTCCGGCTCTGGGAGCCGTCGCCGTAGACGGTGAGGGGGCGGCCCTCGAGGGCCTGGGTCAGGAAGTTCGAGACGACCCGGCCGTCGCCGGGCCGGAGCCGCGGTCCGTAGGTGTTGAAGATCCGGACGATGGCCACGTCGGTCCCGTGCGTCCGGTGCCAGGCCATGGTGAGGGCCTCGGCGAACCGCTTGGCCTCGTCGTAGACGCTGCGGGGTCCGACCGGGTTGACGTGGCCCCAGTAGTCCTCGGTCTGGGGGTGGACCTCGGGGTCGCCGTAGACCTCGGACGTCGAGGCCAGGAGGAACCGGGCGCCGTGGTTCTTGGCCAGCCCCAGACAGTGCCGGGTCCCCTCGCTCCCCACGGCCAGGGTCTCGAGGGGGCGGGCCAGGTAGTCGGGCGGCGAGGCGGGGCTGGCGAGGTGGAGGACGGCGTCGACCGGGCCATCGACGTCGAAGGAGACGCTCACGTCTGCCAGGACCAGCTCGAAGCCCGGACGGCCCTCGAGTCCGGAGACGTTCTCGGCGCGCCCGGTCGAGAGGTCGTCGACGCAGACCACCCGGTCGCCCCGGGCCACCAGCGCGTCGCAGAGGTGGGAGCCGAGGAATCCGGCCCCCCCGGTGACGACCACACGCCTGCTCATGGAGAGGTCACGGGCGCCCCACACCCACGTAGGCGAACCCCATCCGGCGGAGGGCCGTGGGGTCGAGGAGATTGCGGGCGTCGACCACGGACGGCTCCGCCAGGAGGGCCCGGACCTTGGCGAAGTCGAGCCAGCGGAGCTCCTCCCACTCGGTGAGGACCACCACCGCCACCGCCCCGTCACAGGCCGCATAGGGGTCGGAGCAGATCTCGACGCCCCCGGGAAGCTCCGGGATGGGGCCCGTCACCGTGGGGTCGAAGGCCCGGACGGAGGCCCCGTCGGCCACCAGCCGCTGGACGATCTCGACGGCCGGGGAGTCCCGGCGGTCGTCGGTCCCCGCCTTGAAGGTGAGGCCCCAGGCGGCGACCTCCCGTCCGGCCAGGGACCCGCCGACGGCGTGGCGGATCTTGGCCAGGACGGCCGAGAGCTGGGTCTCGTTGGTCTGGATGACCTCGCGGAGAAGGGGGAAGTCGTAGCCCCCGTTCTCGGCCATGAAGAGGAGGGCCCGGGTGTCCTTGGGCAGGCAGGAGCCGCCCCAGCCGGGGCCGGGGCGGAGGTAGTCGAAGCCGATCCGGTGGTCGTAGGCCATCCCGAGGAGCACGTCGCGGACGTCGGCCCCCACCGCCTCGCAGAGGTTGGCCACGGCGTTCACGTAGGAGAGCTTGGTGGCCAGGAAGGCGTTGGAGGCGTACTTGATGGTCTCCGAGGTGGCCGTGTCGGTGACGATGAGCGGTGCCTGGGTGCCGGCGAAGAGGGCGCCCACGCGGGCCGCGGCGACCTGGTCGTCGGCCCCCACCACGATCCGGTCGGGGTGGAGGCAGTCGTGGACGGCGGTCCCCTCCCTCAGGAATTCGGGATTGGAGACCACGGCGACGCCGGGCCGGTCGAGGAGCCTCTCCACCAGGAGGGCGGAGCCCACCGGGACGGTCGACTTGTTCACGACCACGGCGCCGTGGGCCAGGTGGGGGCCGATCTCGCGGGCCACCGACTCGAGGAAGGTGACGTCGGCCGACCCGTCGGACCGCTGGGGGGTGGGGACGCAGAGGAAGACGAAGGCGGCCCCGTCCACCGCCGCCGCCGCCCCGGTCACGAAGCGGAGCCGGCCCGAGGCCAGCCCGGCGCGGAGGAGGTCGGCCAGGCCGTCCTCGAGGATGGTCGGCTCGCCCCCCGAGAGGCGGCGGACCTTCTCCTCGTCCGCCTCGCCGCAGCAGACCTGATGACCGAGATGGGCCAGGCAGACCGCCGTCGTGAGCCCGACGTACCCGGCGCCGATGACGGCCAGGGTCTGCCTGTCGGGCGCCGGGGCCGCCGCCGGGGTCACGGTTGCCCCGGGGCGGCGAAGACGGGGACGAGCCGGGCCAGGGCGTCGCGCCAGTCGGGCAGGAGGGGGAGACCGGCCAACCGGAGGACGGCGTTGTCGAGGACGGAGTTGGCCGGTCGGGGGGCGGCTCGGGGAGGGTCGAGGTCGGCCGTGGTGATCGGCTCGACCCGCGAGGGGTCGTCGCCGGCGGCGGCCAGGACCTCCCGGGCGAACTCATACCAGGAGGTCACCCCCTGGTTGGTCACGTGGAAGATGCCGGGGAGCCGTTCGGTGGCCAGGACGGTGAGGGCCCCGGCCAGGTCGGCCGTGAAGGTGGGGCTCCCCCGCTGGTCGTCGACGAAGCGGAGGGTCCCGGGGTCGGCGGCCAGGCGGAGGACGGTCCGGACCATGTTTGTCCCGTGGGCACCGGAGACCCACGAGATGCGGACGATGGTGGCCCCGGGGCCCACCTCCTGCTCGCCCCCCCACTTGGAGCGGCCGTAGACCGAGAGGGGATGGGGGGTGTCCCACTCGAGATAGGGCCGGGCCGAGGTCCCGTCGAAGACGTAGTCGGTCGAGATGTAGACGAGGTGGGCGCCTTGGCGCCGGGCCCCCTCGGCCACGTTCCGGGTCCCGAGGGCGTTCACGGCGAAGGCCCGGTCGGGATCCGCCTCACAGGCGTCGACCGCCGTCCAGGCCGCCCCGTGGATGACGACGTCGGGGCGAAAGGTCTCCATGACGGCCCCGACGGCCGACCGGTCGGTGATGTCGAGTTGGGCCCGGTGCCCGGTGGGGACGGCGTCGAGACCGGCGACGTCGGCCGCCACCACCTCGACCGGTGGGCGCTCTCCGAGCCGGCCGGTCGAGACGGCGCCGGGCAGGCCGCCGGCCGGGACCCGACCGGAGAGGGCGTCGACGAGATCGCGGCCCAGCTGGCCGGCCGCCCCGGTGACGAGGACCTTCACGCGGCGACCCCGGTCTCAGGCCCGGTCGGCGGGCCCGGCGGCACCGGCACCCCAGGAGGTCTCGACCACCGGGGCCCGGTCCCGAAGGGGCTCCCACCAGGCCCGGTTGGCCGCGTACCAGCGGACGGTCTCGGCCAAGCCCTCTCCGAAGGGAACCGTCGGTTCCCAGCCGAGCTCGGTCCGGATCTTGGTGCAGTCCAGGAGATAGCGACGGTCGTGGCCGGGGCGGTCGGGGACGATCTCCTTGAGCGACTCCGGCTTGCCCAGGGCGTCGAGGACGGCGTCGGCGATCTCCTCGATGGAGGCCTCGATCCCCGAGCCGACGTGGTAGGTCTCGCCGATCCGGCCCCGTTCGAGGACCGCCTCGATGGCCCGGCAGTGGTCGACCACGTGGAGCCATTCCCGGGTGTTCTTGGTCGAGGCGTAGAGGGGCAGGGGCTTGTCGTCGAGGGCCCGGGAGGCGAAGAGGGGGATGACCTTCTCGGGGAACTGGTAGGGGCCGTAGTTGTTCGAGCAGTTGGTGATGGTGGCGGCCGTCCCGAAGGTCTCGATGTAGGCCCGGACGGCGTGGTCGGCCCCCGCCTTCGAGGCGTTGTAGGGGGTCCGGGGCCGGTAGGGGTCGTCCTCGGAGAAGGAGTCGTCGGAGTCGAGGGGGAGGTCGCCGTAGACCTCGCAGGTCGAGATGTGGTGGAACCGGGCCACCTCCCCCCGGCGCGAGGCCTCGAGGAGGGCCTGGGTCCCGAGGACGTTCGTCTTGAAGAACAGTCCCGGGTCCAGGACGGCCAGGGAGTTGTGGGACTCGGCGGCGAAGTGGACGACGGTGTCGACGGTATGGGTCCGGATGGCCCCGAGGGCGGCGTCGCGGTCGCAGACGTCACCGTGGACGAAGGAGATCCTCTCCTCGAGGTCGGCCAGGCTGGCCCGGTTCCCGGCGTAGGTGAGGGCGTCGTAGACGACCACGACGTCGTCGGGGTGGCGCTCCACCCAGTAGCGGACGAAGTTCGATCCGATGAAGCCGGCGCCACCGGTCACGAGCAGATGCACGGCGCGCCATCGTAGACCGGGTCGTCGTTTTGCCCTGGCGGAGGACCTCGCCGGTGGACGCGGCGTCGGTGAGGGTCCGAGGGCTTCAGCCCCGGAGGTGGACGACGTCACCGGCCGGGATCGTCCGGACGCAGGCACCGACGTCGAGGAGGAGGTGGCCCTCCCCGGTGATGTCGAGGACCGTCCCCGTCACCGTCTCCCCTTCGAGAGAGACCCGGACGAGGCGGCCCAGGGTGGTGCAGGCCCGGCGGTAGTCCGAGGCCAGGCGCCGCCTCCCCGCCGGGTCGGAGAGGTCGTCGACCAGGGGCTCGAGATGGGCGAGGAGACGATCGAGAAGGACCCCGGGCTCGACCCTCGTCCCGGACTCCCGCCAGAGGGAGGTGGCCGGGCCGAGTCCCTCGGGGAGGGGGACGGACCCGGCCGCACCGTCGGGCGGTGGCCAGGCCAGGTTCAGACCGATGCCGACGACGACCGCCACCACGGCCGGCTCCGCCCCGCCGGGGGGACCGGGTGGCTGGAGGAGGGTCTCGGCCAGGATCCCAGCCGTCTTCCGCTCCCCCACCATGAGGTCGTTCGGCCACTTGAGGGTGATCTCGAGACCGGTCGCCTCCGCGGAGGCCAACCGGGCGGCCAGGGCCATGGCGACCGTGGAGAGGTGGAGCTCCTCGGGGCGGAGATCGGGACGGAGGAGGACCGAGAGAAGGAGGTTGGCCCCCGGCGGGGCTTCCCAGCGCCGCCCAAGACGGCCCCGGCCCGCCGTCTGGTGGTCGGCCACCACGACGAGACCGTCGGAGGCGCCGGCCCGGGCCTCGTCGAGGAGATACCGGTTGGTCGAGTCCAGCTCGGCGAACCGGCGGACCTCGCTGAATCTGGTCCCGGCGGACATGGCACCCACCCTACGGGCCGTGCCAGTGTGGGAGCTTCGCCCGAATCGAAGGAGAGTGCGTGCTCGAGAAGGTCCTGATCGCCAACCGGGGGGAGATCGCCGTCCGGGTCATCCGGACCTGTCGCGAACTCGGGGTGGCCACGGTGGCCGTCTACTCGGAGCTCGACCGCGACGCCCTCCATGTCCGGCTGGCCGACGAGGCCTACGCCCTCGGTGGCCAGACGGCGGCCGAGAGCTATCTGAACACCCCCGCCATCATCGACGCCGTGGCCCGCTCCGGGGCCGACTCCGTCCACCCCGGCTACGGCTTCTTCTCCGAGAACGCCGACTTCGCCCGCCAGGTGGGGGACGCCGGGGCCACCTTCATCGGCCCGCCCCCCGAGGCGATCGAGGTCATGGGGGACAAGATCTCCTCCCGCCGGGCGGTGGAGGCGGCCGGCGTCGCCGGGGTGCCCGGCCGGACGGAGCCGGCCACCGATCCCTCCGAGGTCCTCGCCTTCGGGACCGAATTCGGCTGGCCGGTGGCCATCAAGGCCGCCTTCGGGGGCGGGGGCCGGGGGATGAAGGTGGTCTCCGGACCCGACGAGGCGGCCGAGGCCATGGAGTCGGCCATGCGCGAGGCCCAGGCCTACTTCGGCCGGTCCGAGATCTATCTCGAGCGCTATCTGGCCTGGCCCCGCCACGTCGAGATGCAGGTCTTCTCCGACACCTTCGGCAACGCCGTCTGGCTGGGCGAGCGGGACTGCTCCTGTCAGCGCCGCCACCAGAAGCTGATCGAGGAGAGCCCCGCCCCCGACTTCCCCGACGAGGTCCGCCAGGCCATGGGTGCCGCCGCCGTCACCGTGGCGAAGGCCTGCGGGTACGTGAACGCGGGGACGGTCGAGTTCCTCTACCAGGAAGGCCAGTTCTTCTTCCTCGAGATGAACACGAGGCTCCAGGTGGAGCACCCCGTGACCGAACTCATCACCGGCCTCGACCTCGTCGAGTGGCAGCTCCGGGTGGCCTCGGGGGAGCCCCTCGGGTTCTCCCAGGAGGACATCTCCCGCCGGGGCCATGCCATCGAGGTCCGGCTCAACGCCGAGGACCCCACCGGGGGCCGGTTCACCCCCTCACCGGGCCCGATCACCACCTTCCGGATCCCCGGAGGGCCGGGGGTCCGGCTGGACGGCGGGTACGAGTCCGGGGACACGATCTCCCAGTACTACGACAACCTGATCGCCAAGCTCGTCGTCTGGGGCCACGACCGCGAGTCGGCCCGCCACCGGATGCTCCGGGCCCTGGGGGAGACCGAGATCGTGGGCGTCGCCACCACCATCCCCGCCGATCTGGCCATCCTCTCCCATCCCGACTTCATCGAGGCCCGCCACTCGACCAACTGGGTGGAGGAGCGCCTCGACCCCTCCTCGTTCTCCTCCCCCGCCCCCACCGACTCCCCCGTCCTCACCGAGGAGGCCGAGCACCGGGTGCTCCGCGAGGTAACGGCCGAGGTGGACGGGCGCCGGTACGCGGTCAAGCTCTGGGTGCCGGAGACGACCCAGGGTCCCTCCGGGCCGGGCGGGCGGACGGGCCTCCGCCCGACGAAGCCCCGGACGGCCACCACGGGGACCGGGTCGGGAACCGTCGTCGTCCCCATGCAGGGGACGATCGTGAAGGTTCTCGTCGCTTCCGGCGATTCCGTCGAGGTGGGCCAGACGGTCTGTGTCCTCGAGGCGATGAAGATGGAGAACGCCATCAACGCCGAGAAGGCGGGGACCGTGAAGGAGGTCCGGGTCACCGCCGGTGACTCGGTCGGGCCCGGCGACGTGATCGCCGTCATCGAGTAGGCCGGGGCCCCCGTGGTGGACGGACCGGCGGCGAAGACAGCGGCCCGTGCGGTGATCGACGCCGCCCGGTCCGACCTCGTGGCCCTCTCCCGGCGGATCCACGACCAGCCCGAGCTCTGCTTCGAGGAGGACCGGGCGTCGGAGATGGTGGCCGGCGCTCTGGCCGCGGGGGGATTCACCGTCGACGCCGGCGCCTACGGCCTCCCGACGGCCGTCGAGGCCCGGGCCGGATCCGGTCCTCTCTCGATCGTGATCTGCGCCGAGTACGACGCCCTCCCCGGGATCGGCCACGCCTGCGGCCACAATCTGATCGCCGCCTCCGCGGTGGGGGCCGGACTGGCCCTCGCCCCCCTGGCCGACGACCTCGGCCTCACCGTGACCGTCCTCGGGACCCCGGCGGAGGAGGGCGGCGGGGGGAAGGTCCTCCTCCTCGACCGCGGCGCCTTCGCCACCGCCCACGCGGCGATGATGGTCCACCCCTGGCCCGAGGACCGCCTGGCCGCCACCTGCCTGGCCGTCGACCATCTGGCCGTGCGGTACGAAGGCCGGGACGCCCACGCCTCGGCCTCACCCGAGAAGGGGATCAACGCCGGCGACGCCTTCGTCGTGGCCCAGGTGGCCATCGGCCTCCTCCGCCAGCACCTCTATCCCGGGAATCAGGTCCACGGGATCGTCGAGAAGGGTGGTGACGCGCCCAACATCGTCCCCCGGGAGGCCACCGGTCGCTTCATGATCCGGGCCCGGACCCTCGAGGATCTGGCCGTCCTCCGCCCCCGGATCGTCCACTGCTTCGAGGCCGGGGCCCTCGCCACCGGGGCGACCCTCGAGATCCGCGACCTCTCCCCCACCTACTCCCACTTCGAGGGCGACGACGGGCTCCTCGCCACCTGGCGGCGCAACGCCGAGGACCTCGGCCGGCGCTACCCCGCCGACGACGCCGGGAACCCCCTCCCCACCATCTCCACCGACATGGCCAACGTCTCTCTGGCCGTCCCCTCGATCCATCCCCTCCTCGGAGTGGACGCCCACGGCGCCGTCAACCACCAGCCGGAGTTCGCCGCCGCCTGCCTCGGTCCCTCGGCCGAGTCGGCCCTTCTCGATGGAGCCCTCGCGATGGCCTGGACCGCCATCGACGCCGCCACCGACCCGGATCTCCGCGACCGGCTCCTTTCGGCCCGTTCCTGACACCCTCTGGTCCGCCCCCGCCCCCGCGCCCCTAGTCCCACGGGTGATCCAGTCCTACTGGTGGTCTAGTCCCTCTGGTGACCGGGTCGAGGTGGCACCACACCGGTCGGTCCGGGGACACCTGGCCTTGTCAGCGGCCGTGCGGCCCGCACCGTGCATCGCGGCTGGGATCGGGGCCGGACATGGTCCCACTCCCCCGGCTCGTGGCAGCCGCAGCCGATCGCCTGCCGATGACAGACGGGACACTCCTCGCGATCGCAACCGTGGTGATGGATACCGCCCGGGGGCGTCGAGCAGTCGTCGCACCGGGACGTGGCCCGCGGGGAACGGTAGGGCCTCTCCCGACCCCAGGGCAGCGGCTCGTAGACCTTGCCGGCGATGGTGAGCGGCTCGGTCGAGCAGCTGATCCCGTCCGACATCTCCCCGTTGCAGAACGGACACACGGCCATGGGTGGATCCCCTTTCCGATCGGTGATGGACTCGATGGGTGATGAACTCGAATCGGTGATGAACTCGGATCGATGATGGACTCGGATCGATGATGCACATCGTCGCACCCGGTTGTGACACCGATCGGTCCACCTCCGCGCGGCGAGAGGTTCCGTCACACCCGGATGCTTCGATGGACGAGTGGATCTCGACGTCCTCGCCGAAGCGATCGACCGTCTGAGCGGATCAGATCCGTCGGCCTACGCCGACACGGAGTCGATCGAACACCTCTTCCGCCAACTGGCGCGACTCGACGCCTTCGTCACCGAGGCGACCGCGGCCTTCGATGTGGCGGGGAATTGGGTGCCCGACGGCGCCCGCAGTGCCACGGCCTGGCTGACCACCCGCTGCCGGCTGCCGAAACCGGTGGCCCGGCGCATGACGCGAAGGGGTCGTCTTCTGCGTCACCTGCCGCACTGTCGCGAGGCTTGGGCTGACGGCGACATCACGGCGGCCCAGGTGGACGTCATCGCCGGGCTCCGTCGTGACTCGACCGAGGAGATCCTGGCGCGCGACGAGGAGATCCTCGTCTCCCACGCCCGCACACTTCCCTACCAGACCTTCGTCCGGACCGCCGCCTACTGGATGCAGTTGGCCGACCCCGACGGTGTGGAAGACGACGACGAGGAGCGCCGAGCGCGGCGCGACGTCTACCTCGACCGCAGCTTCGGCGGGATGTGGCTGGGGAAGATCACCCTCGACCCCATCTCCGGTGCCATCGTGGGCGGAGAGCTCGACCGCATCGAGCGCGCCATGTTCGAGGCCGAGTGGGCCGAGGCCCGGGCCACCCTCGGACGCGACCCGACGGTGGCCGATCTCGTTCGGACGCCCGGCCAGCGCCGGGCCGATGCGCTCGTCGAGATGGCCACCCGGAGCCAGATGGCACCGGGAGACGCCCGTCGTCCCGGTCCGCTCTTCAGCGTCATCATCGACTACGAGGCACTGAGGGGAAGGGTGTGCGAGCTCGCCGACGGCACCGTCGTCGCCCCCGGGTCCCTTCTTCCCTGGTTGGACGAGGCCTACCTCGAGCGGGTGGTGTTCGCTCCGGGCCGTCGGGCCGAGGTCAGCCAGACCGCACGGCTCTTCACCGGCGCCACCCGTCGCGCCATCGAGCTGCGCGATCGCGAGTGCACCCATCCCTACTGCGACGTAGAAGCGGCGCTGTGTGAAGCCGACCACATCGTCCCCTTCGAACTCGGTGGCCTGACCATCGAGGAGAACGGTCGGATGCTCTGCGGGTTCCACAACCGACAGCGCAACGGACGGGCCCCGCCTGACCGGTAAGGAGAGCGGGGCTCCCTACCCTCCGGGTTGGTAGACCCCGAAGACGTCGCGCAAGACGTCTGAGACCTCGCCCAGGGTCGCCATCCGGCGAAGGGCCTCCCGGACCGGGACAAGGATGTTTCCCGTTCCCTTGGCCGCGGCCCTCACGTCGGCCAGGGCACTGTCGACGGCAGGCTGGTCGCGTGACTCGCGCACCGCCCGGGTCCGCTCGATCTGCGCCTTCTGGAGCTCGGGATCGATGGGGAAGACATCCTCGGCATCCGGGGCCTCGTCTTTGAACCTGTTCACCCCGACGACGACCTTCTCACCGCCGTCGATGGCCTTGGCGTAGGCGTAGGCGGCCCGTTCGATCTCCTCCTGCATGAAGCCCTCTTCGACGGCCGTGACCGCCCCACCCATCGAGTCGATCCGCTCGATGTACTGCCATGCCGCGGCCTCGACCTCGTCGGTGAGCGCCTCGACGAAGTAGGACCCCGCCAACGGATCGACGGTGTCGGTCACTCCGGACTCGAAACCGATCACCTGTTGGGTCCGGAGGGCGATCTTCGCCGCCTTCGTCGTCGGGAGACCGAGGGCCTCGTCGTAGCCGTTGGTGTGCAGCGATTGGGTCCCACCCAGCACCGCCCCCAGCGCCTGGACGGTCACCCGGACGATGTTGTTCTCGGGCTGCTGGGCCGTCAGGGTCGATCCACCGGTCTGAGTGTGGAAGCGCAGCAGGGTCGACCGCTCGTCCCGGGCCCCGAAACGCTCGGTCATGATCCGGGCCCAGATCCGCCGTGCGGCGCGGTACTTGGCCACCTCCTCGAAGAGGTTGTTGTGGGCGTTCCAGAAGAACGAGAGCCGGGGGGCGAAGCTGTCCACGTCGAGCCCGACCTCCCGCGCCGCCTCGACGTAGGCGATCCCGTTGGCCATGGTGAAGGCGATCTCCTGCACCGCCGTGGAACCCGCCTCCCGGATGTGGTAGCCGGAGATGGAGATCATGTTCCAGTTGGGGAGTTTCTCGGCGCAGTAGGCGAAGGTGTCGGTGATCAACCGCATCGACGGCCGCGGTGGGTAGATGTAGGTCCCCCGGGCCACGTACTCCTTCAGGATGTCGTTCTGGATGGTCCCCCCGAGCGCGGCCGGAGCCACTCCCTGCTCCTCGGCCACCAGTTCGTAGAGCAGGAGGAGGATGGCGGCGGTGGCGTTGATCGTCATCGACGTCGTCACCTTGTCGAGGGGCAGGCCTGACAGGAGCAGACGCATGTCGGCCAATGAGTCGATGGCCACACCGACCTTCCCCACCTCGCCCTCGGCCCGGGGGTGGTCGGAATCGAAACCCATCTGCGTGGGGAGGTCGAAGGCGCACGAGAGCCCCGTCTGGCCGGCACCGAGAAGGAACTTGAACCGCTCGTTCGTCGTCTCCGCCGATCCGAAGCCGGCGTACTGCCGCATGGTCCAGAGCCGGCCCCGGTACATCGAGGGATAGATCCCCCGCGTGTAGGGAGGCGATCCCGGCGCACCGAGCTTCGTCGCCGGATCCCAGCCCTCGAGGTCCCCGGCGCTGTAGACGGGCCGGATCTCGATCCCGGAGTCCGTCATCCGGACGTCGGGCTCCCCTCCTTCGCTGGCGGCGCTCACGGCTCCCAGGTTACGGATCCTCCGCCTCGAGCGCCCGTTCGGGGATCAGGACGGGGCCGGCGCGATGGCGTGGGGCATGCAGAGCTCGTCGTACTCGGCGATCACGATCGGGCCCGCGTCCGGCCCGCACGCCGGGCACTGCGGATCGCGACGGACCTTGAAGGTCCGGAAGGACTCCTCCAGAGAGTCGTAGGCGAGGAGCCGGCCGACGAGGGGGTCGCCGATCCCGAGGAGCATCTTGATCGCCTCCACCGCCTGGATGGACCCCACGATCCCGGGGAGGACACCGAGGACGCCGGCCTCGGAGCACGAGGGGGCCAACTCGGCCGGGGGCGGCTCGGGGATGAGGCACCGGTAGCAGGGGCCGTTGTAGGGGTCGAACACCGTGGCCTGACCTTCGAAGCGGAAGATCGACCCGTGGACGACGGGGATCCGCTTGAGCAGCGACGCGTCGTTCACCAGATAGCGCGTCGGGAAGTTGTCGGTCCCGTCGACGATGACGTCGTAGCCGTCGATGATCTCGAGGATGTTGTCCGCCCCGAGCCGGACGTCGTAGGTGACGACGTCGACGTCGGGGTTGAGCGCCGACAGTGTCTTCTTGGCCGAGTCCACCTTCCGCTCCCCCAACCGGTCCATGTTGTGCAGGATCTGGCGCTGGAGGTTCGACGCGTCGACCACGTCCATGTCGATGATCCCGATCGTCCCCACCCCGGCCGCGGCCAGGTAGAGCGCGGCGGGCGACCCCAGGCCGCCGGCGCCGAGGAGCAACGCCTTCGAGTCGAGGAGCTTGAGCTGCCCTTCGGTGCCGACCTCGGGAAGAAGCAGGTGACGCTGGTAGCGGTTCCGTTGCTCGGGGGTGAGCGTCCGTGGTGACTTCCAGGGGCGTCCTTCGTCCTTCCAGCGGTTGAAGCCCCCGACGAGGGAGGCCACGTCGGTGTACCCGAGGTCGGCCAGGGTCTTGGCGGCGAACGCCGACCGCGACCCGCCCGCGCAGTAGGCGACGATCGGTACCGACTTGTCCGGAATCCTGCCTTCGACCTGGAACTCGAGAAAGCCCCGGGGAACATGGACGGCACCGGGGATGGCCCCCTGTTCGTACTCGTCCGCCTCCCGGACGTCGAGAAGGACGGCCTCGCCCAGACGCGGCTCCACCTCGTCCGGCTGGACCTCCCGGATGGACGACTTGGCCTCGTTCAGAAGCTCCCGTGTGGTGGCCACTTCGATCAGTTCCTCACTTCCCGCGACTTCGGGCACCCATCACCCGGCGCCCTCGGATCCTTAAACCCTACCAGCGAGGTCGGCATTCCCGGCCCGCTCCGCCGCCCTGTGCGCCCGTGACCAGGGCCGTGTCCCCAGGGCCTTCGGTAGCGTCATCGCTCATGGAGTTCACCGACGTGCTCCGGCGGCGGAAGATGGTCCGGAGCTTTTCCGGCCGTCCCGTCCCCCCACCGACCCTCGACCGGCTCCTCGACAGTGCCCTTCGGGGCCCGTCGGCGGGGAACACCGGGGGCTGGGACGCCGTCGTCCTCCAGGGACCCGAGGAGACGGGGGTTCTCTGGGAGGCGACGACGACCCCGCAGTGGCGCGCCGGGTCGCGCCGGTGGCCCGGCCTCCGGAAGGCGCCGGTGGCCGTCGTCCTCTTCGCCCATCCCGACGCCTACACCGCCCGTTACGCCGAGCCGGACAAGCGGTCCAGCGGACTCGGGGGACAGGGCGGACTCGGGGCACCCGGGGGCGGGCAGGGTGACCTCTGGCCGGTGCCCTACTGGTTCGTCGACACGGGCTTCGCCGCGCTCCTCGTCCTCCTCGCCGCCGTCGACGCAGACCTCGGCGCCTGTTTCCTCGGGAATTTCCGGGGCGAGGCGGCGCTGGCGACGGCGTTGGGGGTCCCCGGCGACCGGCGCTACCTGGGGACCGTCCTGGTGGGGGAACCGGGGTCCGACGACCCCCCGTCGGCATCCCTCGCCCGTGGTCGGCGTCAGGCCGAGGACGTCGTCCACTGGGGGCACTGGTAGATCGGCCGGGGCCGGCCGCCGGCCCTGTCCCTTTAGACCCCGATCAGCGCCGACAGTCTCTTCCGGAACTCCGGCCGGGCGAGCCGGGCCAAGGTGGACGTCTTCGCCTGGCGGACGACCTGGGCCCGGCGGCGGGGATCCATGAAGTTGAGGCCCATGGCCTTCTGGTCGTCAGAGGTCGGTTGAAAGGCGACCACCGGGGTCCCCCGCCGGCGGACCACGAGCGCCTCCAGGCCCAGCTGGGCCCGGCTCGCCTCCCGGACGAAGACGTTCCCCGACGACCAACCGGCCAGGATCCCCGGCAAGCTCCGACGACCCGTCCGGGACATGGGAGCGATCACCACCACGAGATCCAGTCCCTTCCCGGCGACCTCCACCAGATGGGTGAGCGAATGCGCCCCACCGTCGACGTAGCGGACGCCGTCGATCTTCACCGGCGCGAAATAGGCCGGGATGGCGCACGACGCCGACACGGCCTCCCCGATCCGGGCCGGAGGGGAGCCGTCCTGGCCGAAGACGACGGGCCTCCCGTCCTCCAGACGGACGGCGCACACCCAGAGGGGCCTCGTCGGCCACACGTCGCCCAGGAGAGCGCTCACCCCGTCGCTGATGGCCGAGGTGGGGACCTTTCCTTCGGGCAGGAGACCGGCCATCAGCGACGCCGGCCGGACCTTCCAGGGACGTCGGGCGGCGGAGAGGAGGACCCGGGGGGCGGCAGGACCCCAGGCCGGCAGACGCCTCCGGGCCGGCGGGGGATGGGTGGGCGGGCCGTCGCCGACGGGGGCGATCAAGGCCGCGCCCTTGGCCGAGAGGGGTGACCCCTCCACCATGGCGGCCATGTCGTGGGGGGAGAGCCCGGCGCGCAGCGCCGCCGCCGCCACGGAACCGGCCGACGTTCCCACCAGCAGATCCGCCGCGTTCGGATCCCATCCGATGCCCTCGGCCAGTCCGGCCAGGACACCGGCGTGGAAGGCCAGACCCGCCTCACCACCTGCGCTCAGCACCACCCCGATCCGTGCCACCGGTCGTCAGGAGGAGCCGGCGGACCGGGCGGTCGTGGGGAGGATCACCTGCACGACGCGAGCAGGCGGACCATGCCCCCTTCGATCCCGTCGCACATCACGTCGAGGTCCTCGGTGGTGTCCTGATCGCCGGTGATCCCGAAGTTGACCTGGCCGTCGTACGAGAAGATGGCCACACCGATCCTGATCTGACCGGCCAGCGGAACATAGGGATAGGCCTTCACCATCCGACACCCGGCGACGTAGAGCGGCATCTGGGGACCGGGGACGTTTGTGGTGACGGTGTTGACGTTGCGCTGCGCCACCCGGGTGGCGAGCCGCATCCCGAGGGCGAGGAGCATCGGGGGGGCGAACCCCCCCATCGAGGTGAGCGCCTCGCCGGCCACCGCCTGTTTGGACTCCTTCAGGCCCTCCATCTGGGCCGTGATGGCGTGCAGTCGCTTGATCGGATCGCTGATCCCGACGGGGAGCTCGGCGAACATGGCCGAGACCTTGTTCTCGAAGGTCCCGTCGCCGACGGCCCGGCCTGACATGTCGCGGGGCCGGACCGAGACGGGCACGAGCGTCCGGACCACCCGGTCGACCGGCTCGCCACGGGAGAGCAGAAGGGTCCGGAAACCGTGGGTGATGGCAGCCAGGACGACGTCGTTGAAGGTCCCTCCCAGGCTCTTGCGGACCGCCTTGATGTCGTCGACCGATGTCGACGCCCAGCCGTAACGCCGGTGGGGTCCGATCGGGCCGTTGAGGCTCGACACGGGTGTCGGGCGGACGAGACCGGCCATGGCCGACAGCCCCCGGGTGACCTCGACCGCCTGTCGGAGCGCCTGTCGGGGCACCCGGGTCGACGCGCGGACGGCCCGGAACTGTTCGTACGGGTTCTTGATCAGGTCGACCAGGGCCCCCGCCGCCAGCGCGACGCCGGTCGGCGAGGGCGCCGGCTCCCACGCGTCGGGCTCCGCGGCGGCCACGGTCGGGGAGAGGTCCATGATCGCGGCCATCAGGTCGGTCCCCGCCACACCGTCGACCATGGCGTGATGGGTCTTCGACAGCATCGCCCACCGGCCCCCGTCGAGCCCTTCGACCACCCAGATCTCCCAGAGGGGCCGCGTCCGGTCGAGAGCTTGGGACATCACCCGACCGACCAGGCTCCGTAGTTCCTCCTCGCCCCCCGGGGCCGGGAGGGCGGTGTGGCGGAGGTGGTACTCGATGTTGAAATGGGGGTCGTCGGCCCAGACGGGCCGACCGAGGTCGAAGGGGACGAACCGGACGACCTGGCGGTACCGGGGAACGAGCGGCAGCTTGCTCCGGACCCGGGCGACGACGTCGCGGTACGGAGGCGACGGGCCCTCGAGGACGGCCACCGAGGCGATGTGCATGTGGCTGACGGAGTCCTCGACATGGAGGAACGACGCATCCAGTGGGCTCAACCGGTCAACGGTCACACAGCACCCCCGCTGTCGAGACGACGCCACCCGTCACCACCGGAAGCTAACACCTCGGGCCGCGCTCCCGGAGTCCCCGAGGTTCCCGTCATCGCTTTCCCGTCAGGGGGCCGGGGGGGATGTCGAGGGCCGGGTTGGAGTCGAAGAAGCCGGCCGGCACCAAGGAGAAACCCGTCCGCTCGACGGGCATGACCGGCCATTGCTCGGGACGCACGACATGGGTGACCCCGAAGGTGTGCCACAGGACCAGGTCGGTGTCCACCAGTGAGCGGTCGGCCGCCGTCCACCGGGGAAGCCCGTCGCCGCCCGGGTTCTGATTGGGATAGTCACCGGCCGCCCATCGTTCTCCCGGGTCGTAGGGGGTGACCCAGAGGTTCCGGGTGGCGAAACCGGCTCGTCGCCCGATGCTGGACCGGGCATCGGCCAGCAGCGTGGGCGTCGCCCCCGGTACGAGGGTGTACGCCACCGGGTCACCGGCCGCGTTCGAGACGGACGGATTGACGATCTTCCAGACCCGGCTCCGGGCGGGATCGACGACCCGCTGGGCGGCCAGCTCGTGTTCGAGGGCGGTGGCACGGGCGGCGAAGGCGTTACCCCACGGGTTCTCGGGCCCGGCCGGCTCGGCCTCGACGTCGATCTCGTAGATCGAGTTGGCCGTTCCATCGATGTCGAAATCGAGACGGGCGCAGAACAGGTGCTGATGGTGGGGCGCCGCCAATTCCGGGGTGATCCGACTGGCGTGGCCGGGAACCTCACCGGGCTCCAGAGCGATCGTCGTGACGATCCCGGTCAACTTCACCTCCATCTCGATCGACCCGTCGAGATGGAAGTACCAGAAGAACCCGTAGTCGTAGTTACCGGCGGTGGCGATCGAACTGACGACGAGACGCCGGGCCCGGCGGACCTCGCTGAGCCCGAGGGCCAAGTCGACATGCTTCCAGCCGATCCCGATGTCCTCCTCGTGGATGCAGACAGCGTTCTTGATCATGTAGACGTTCCCCCGTTCACCGACCATCGCCGCGTCGAGGTAGCGGATCTCTCCCAGGCAGTCACAGTCCCGGGCCAGAGAGTTGGCCATCTTCCCCAACCCCCACTCGCTGGCGTCGAATGCGTTCTTCCAGCCGTGCATGGGGCCGGGATGCCCGTAGGGGACGATCATCTCGGTGATCGATGCGCGATGGAGGATGGGCCGGATCCGGCCGCCGTCCTCGTACCCCACCGTGTGCAGGACGATTCCCTCGTGTGGTTCGAGGCTGACACGCATCGACCAGCGCTGCCAACTCAGGAGGTTCCCCTCGAGAGTGAAGCTGGGACCGTCCGGTTGGGAGATCTCGATCGGCTTGAGATCGTCACGCCACGGTCTCGTGTCCGCCTCGTGGTAGCGACCCCGGCCGGCGGGGACGGCCGCTCCCCCGTGATCGACGACGTCTATGACCTCGTGACGTCCGAGGTCGACGAGCGCGACGACCCCTTCGATCGGTCGCGCGTACTGATTGTCCTCCGGCTCCTCCCGCAGGTACGAGATGGCCCGACCGAGACGCCGACCGTTCTCCTCGGGCAGACCGAAACGTCCCGCCGGCCAGGGTTCCACCTCGACCTTGGCGAAGTCGTCGATCCCGCGGCGTCTCATCGCCTCCTGCCACCGTGGGTCGGCCCTGACGGCCTCGGCCGTGAGCCAACTCTCTTCGACCAGCATCGTCGGACACACCCCCGGCACCTCGGTGAGGGCCAGGACCGCCTCGCCGGTCAGCGAGACGAGGACCTCGGTGCAGGACAGTCCGGGCCCGGCGACGAGGCGGAACCGGACGCGACGGTCGATCGCCGTGGCCCCGGCGTCGCCGGTGGCCAACTCGGACTTGGTCGGCTCCTCGTGGAACACGTCGGCGAACCGGACCGTCTCCGCCACCCGCGGGTCGGCCCGCACGATGGCGACGGCGCGCCGGAGCTCGTCCGCCGAGAGCGGGTCGAGGGGATGGGGGTGCGTCGACCCGTTCGAGATCGTGGGGTCCATGGCCCCGTCGTAGCACCCCCGGCCGCCTTACGGAACAGGCTCGCCTCCGGACATGGTGATCAGCCGCTCGACGAGCGGGCGGTACTGGTCGGGGACCTCTCTTTCGTCGACGGCGTGATGCCGCTGTTCGGCTCTGATCGACTCACGGGCACGGCCCCGGTGCCAGCCCTCCTCCGGGGCCAGAGCCGGATCCAGGGCGTCGAGCCATGCGGCGGCGCGGTCGACGAAGCTGCCCGGGTCGTCCGTGACGGCGTCGTAGTTGACGGTCAGGGTGTCCAGGCCGGAGAGGCCGGCGATGGCATCGCCGTTGTAGCGGCTCCAGAGCCGGAGCCCGTCGTCGACGCTCATCTCATCGCGGGCCCGTAGAGAGTGCGCCACCGCGAGAGGGGACCGCCACACGAAGACAGCTCCTTTGAGTCGCGGGATCAGTCGTCGCCAGAACGGGAGGAGAATGCACATCCGGGGGTCCTTCCAGACCACCGGTCCGTCGGTGGGGAACGCCTTGGCCGCTGTCTCCATTCCGACCGTGACGGCGCGGTCCAGGCGGGGGTCGGCCGACCAGTTACGCCGGAGCGTCGGTGGA